>Ga0136643_10003411_pt1 | contig 21433 bp, 24 predicted proteins | sample TergutLab28metaG_FD_96883 | JGI IMG/M metagenome (GOLD analysis project Ga0136643, IMG submission 96883) | Labiotermes labralis P1 segment gut microbial communities from Petit-Saut dam, French Guiana - Lab288 P1 (version 3) (version 3) | ecosystem: Host-associated > Arthropoda: Insects >...
AAGTTTAATCAAAATCTAAAAATTTCCATGATGGTGTATCAAGAATATTCGCTATCTTAAAAAGCGTTGTTAAAGTGATGGGCTTGTTCATGTTTAGAGCTACAATCGCACCAACATAACTTGTCGCAACGTCCATAAGCTCCGCTAACTTCTCTTGAGTGTACCTCTTTAGTTTGCGATAATAGGCAATTTTCAGCCCTAACTTCTTAAATTCCACAGTAAAATCCACATTTTCCAATTTTTCCACTCATATCACCCCCACTTATATTTTAAGGGGTTGACAGTCGAATGTTTATCCTATATAATTATGATAATTGTTAATATCACGTATATAAACACTGTTTATTGCTCCTTTGTAGGGCAAAAGTGGTATTACAAAATAATTTTTCAGGAGGTAACAAAATGAAAAACGGAAAGTTGAAAGAAAGAGTAAAAGGCATGGCAATGGGTGTTTTGCTATGTGCATTGGTGTTTTCGGGTGTAGCAGTATTTGCCAACCCGCAGGGAGCAGTCCAACGAACACTGCACTTTAACGGTATTAGAGTTTTCCTTGATGGAGCAGAAATTGTTCCGAGGGATGGCATGGGAAACTTAGTTGAGCCTTTTACTATGGATGGTACTACATATTTGCCAGTCCGTTCAATTGCTGATGCCCTTGGTGTGCTAGTGTATTGGGATAGTACGACAAATAGCGTACATTTAGGACGTAGGACAGTTGGTTCTCCGTCAAATTACCTTGACAGAATACCACACAGCAGTTTGACTGTAGGCAATAGTGATAATTTGATGCATAGACTCGAAGGTTCAGTCACGGACTGGGTCGGAAATACCTATACAAATGGTCTGATTTTTCAAACACACTTGTCTGGTTCTAGCGGAAGTCGAATAAACAATTGCGAGCGTGGCTCTCAAATAATTGCTACTTTCCCTATAGACAGTAATTACACCACATTGACAGGTAGAGTCTCAATGCCTAGAAATATCTCAAGCGTGGGTCTATCTAGTAGCAACGCCAATACTGGCGATTCAGAAGTTGTTTATATACACTTTTACGGCGGGGGTGGTCATATTTATTCTGTTCGTCCAGTAAACAGAACTACACCGCAAGATTTTTCTATAAACGTGGCAGGGCTAGATTTTGTCCAAATCAGAGTTGAATACCGTAGAAGCAACTGGACACGCTCGGTCGCTCTAACTGATTTGGCATTGTTTAGGTAAGGGGCGAAAATATGAGGAAAAATATTTTTATGGTCGTATTGATGGGGTCGATGTTCCGTGGCGTCACTTTGGAAGCACCCAGAGCGTACGCCTCACCAACAACCCAAACACAAACTAACTAAAATCGTTATGTTACCACATAAATTTTGATAACAATAGATTACCTTAAAATCTTAGTACCATAAAAACCAATCAAAAAGCCGCAATCATCTAAATGTGGATGTTTGCGGCTTTTTGGTAAATTATGAAGAAGTGTAGATTAAAGCACCTTTGTTTATGTTTCCGTAAACCTCGTTGAGGGATTTTCGGAGGTAGGCAATATTTTCTCGAACTTCATCCCTTTCTATATCTCTTAGACAACGATAAACCCCTCCATCATCTGCGTCCATCCGACATCCCAAATAGGCATGATAAATGCTTATAATTTCGGCGAAATAATAAACGTACTCTTGCGGATTCTGTCGATACTTTGGTAAAATTTCTCTAATATGTAAGATGAATTGAAAGATAGCATCTTCATCTTTCTTGTGCATTGGAACGAAAGGATAATCAGTATTTACAAACTCGACTACCCTGTATTCATCCATTGCGTTTTCTAGCATTTGAGCCAGATTACCTGTGCTTTCTACATTACCTACAGTTTCGTAATGCTTATTTTTGGTAACAGGCTCATTCTGGTGAAATGCCATCCCTTTATTTCCATGCTCATTTTCGAGAAAAAACAAATCGGTCATGGAAGCTCCATAATATTTTAGCAAAGACAAAATATTACCTATTTTCGCTCCCGAATCTTTTATGTTGCCATCAAAATTTTCGTAATTACTTAAAGTGCTTGTAGAAATTTCAGTATCTTCCGACACTTCTTTCAAGGACTTTTTGCCACGCAAATCTTTTAGAAACTCGCCAAGCGAAGGTTCAAATCCCTCGTGATACTTCTTGCTAATATTGATTACCTCCATTTTCTATTATTCTGGAACGTGTCCAGTAAACTAAATTTCGTCCTTTTTATTGGCATTTCGTTTTTGGTCGGTGCGTTATGTTATTATGTAGTTAGGATTACAACTTAGCCGTTAAAAACATTGTACCAAAACATAGGCGTTAATGCAATCCTAAATTTATGTCGGAAGGGAGGAGAAAAATATGGAAAAACCTTACATTGCTATGCAATATTGGACAGATAAGACCACACATCAGATTGTAACAAAATTTGCTAAAGTTACCGAAGCCGTTTCAAAAGAAGGTCGTGAATACGGCAATGTGTCGGATGAAATATTTGAGCTAGTTGAAGGCAAATTCGGCATTGGAACATTGGCAAATTTTACAACAACTATGTCGCCAGCTAAAGCTACTAGCTTAAAGCTCACGAAAGACTAAACTTTCTCAACATCTAGTAATTGCTGGCGGGTCAGACAAACCACTACGCCAGCATATGCTAGGTGCGTGATTTTACAGACAAGACAAAACCGCAGAACCCACCCGAAGTATATTCGTGTGTACAGTAGCTATAAAGGAGGACACTATGATTTACGATAAAGACAGTAATATATCTATACAAACCCACTTAGAGCAACAAAAAAACATAAAACACATACAATCCAACAAACGAAAGGAATTATCTTTGCTGTTGGGTCAAGGTTTCAAAAGAATGAAGGAGAAACCGTGGAAAATCATCTTTCCTGTTTTGCAGATAGTCGGTTCACTCGCTTTATGGAAGTGGCTGGATAGGTTCATCTACGAAAATACCAATACTAGCGAAATTCTGCTCAAATTTATTAGCTATCCTACAATAGCCCTTATTATCTTGCTTACCATTATCTTAATGGTTTTGATAATCAGGTCAATTGGAACACCTAAGAGAATGAAGCAAACGACCAATTCGTTGCTATTCATGCAAACCCACTTCACCAATCCCCTTCATTGCCCACTCTTACTCTTATACAATGAGGACAAAGCAAGTGGAGAGATTATTATGGAATTCTATTCCAGATGGATTACTTATGAGCATTGGGTAAAGCACAAAAATGAAGTCGCTGGAGCTTTAGGGCTTCGCTTGGTTGAAAATGGAATACGTAAAGGGAAAGGAAAACACAAGATTGTTTTGGTGGGTTTTGATGATAATGTTGTTGATTACGAGCCACCACACTCAAGCTCTTTCTAACTTTCCTATGGGAACATTAATGAATAGCTCCAATACCAAGACCACGCCAATTGTGGTCTTGGTATGAGGGGAGGAGTTTACAATGTTAATCGGCTACGACCGCTCACTTCTTGAAGTGGGTGTTGAAAAAGAAATTTATGCTTGCTTCAAAAAATTCCCAATGATGGCTATTTCCGGGGCTACAGGCTGGGGTAAAACTGCTTTTGAGAAATATTTACTTGGCACAATTGCAACTGAAGAACCAGATGCGAAAATCACCCTTTGTGACTTCAAACGAGAAGATTTTCGATATTTGGAGGATTGTAAAAGAGTTTTTACATTTACCGATTGTTCAAAAGGATTTGACGAGTACCTAAAAGAGTTTACTTTGCGACAAAACGGCGATAGTAACGAAAGGTGCTTGCATATTCTCGTTTTTGACGAATGGGCAAGTTACCTCAACTTTACCTCTCTTACAAGCGGAAATAAATCGGCTGACATAGAGAAGAGTAAAATGTCAAATTTACTAATGACTGGGAGAGCTTTTTCTTGTCATGTAATAGTGACCCAGCAAATTTTTTATGCCAAACATTTTGAAGGAGCTAGAGATAACTTTTCTCTAGTTGTGAATTTCGGCAACCCTTCAAAGGAAGTGGTTGGAATGTGGGGATTTGACAAAGAGCGTTTAATGCACGCTGAAAATATAGGCGAAGGACATATTTTGATGAATGATACACAAATACCATTTCAATCGCCTATCATCAGAGATTTTGACAAGCTGGATGAAGTTATCAGAAAGGTTATTAGCTAAGTTATACCGTGGGGCAGGCATAGCCTAAGCCCCACGGTAGCCCCGCAGGGGCGAGCCTAAAGTCTATTATTACCTTTAGGCTACATCAGTAGCGTAAGCGTTTCCATAATATACAAAAGGAGTGACGGTATATAGTGATAACGAACATTAATAAAGGTGGCGGTATAAGCGGCGAGAAGGTTGCAGCAATAGGGAGCGAACCAGAACAGCCACAACCCAAGCGGGATAGTCAGTCAAGGAGGTATTTACTTACTATAAACGACCCCCAATCAAAGAATTTGTGTCATGCCGAAATTAAAGAAATCCTGATGAGCTTCAAGGGCATTGTGTATTTCTGTTTTGCCGATGAGCAGGGGAGTTGCTACCACACCCATATTTTCACTGCCTTTCGCAGCCCCGTTCGGTTCTCTAGTATCCAAAAACGCTTTAATTCACAAGTTCATATTGAAAACGCATATGGAAGCTCCCAGTCGTGTCGAGATTATGTAGCTAAAGAGGGCGAGAAATGGGAAGGTGATGAGAAACAAAAAACTCGAATTGAAGGGTCATTTTTCGAGTGGGGAACACTCCCTGAAGAACATCAGGGGGCAAGAAATGATTTGTCTTTTCTCTATGAAATGGTCAAAGAGGGTTATTCAAACTTTGAAATATTGGAAAGTAACCCAGATTTTATGCTAAGACTAACCGACATTGAAAGAGCAAGGCAGACCATAAGAGCAGAAGAAAACCGCACCACCTTTAGAAATTTAGAAGTAACCTACATTTTCGGAGAAACAGAAACAGGCAAGACCCGCTATGTCATGGAAAAGTATGGATACGAAAATGTTTATAGGGTTACGGACTACAAACACCCATACGACCAGTACAAGGCAGAAGATGTGTTACTGCTAGAAGAATTTGACAGCCAGCTAAGAATACAGAATTTCCTTGTACTGGCTGAGGGCTATCCTCTCGACCTGCCATGCAGATACGCTAACCGTCAAGCCTGTTTTACAAAAATTTATATAATATCTAATATTTGCTTAAAACAGCAGTACAAAGATATTCAACATAAAGAACCAAAGGTATGGGTGGCGTTTCTTAGGCGTATTCATAGGGTCATGCAGTTTATGTCGGACGGCACACGGAAAGAGTGGGCTACACAGGAGTACATTCGGGAAGTAGACAAAGCTTTATGAAATAGGCGTGAGCTTTAGATTAATACCCCTTTTCTGTTTGATGATTAAATTTGCGAGGGATAGTATGGATAATTATAGTAATGATTTTTCAGTAATTTTACCCGATTACAAAGATTTGCTTACCGTGGACGACTTATCTAAAATATTCCATGTTAGCAAAAAGACTATTTATAAGGAGTTGGGGTCTGGTAAATTTGGTACACCTATCCAGATGGGCAGGGTGTATTTGATACCCAAGGTATACATAATTTCAAGATTTTTCAACAATTATGTGAGCGATAACAACGGCATGGCTAAAGTCTAATCATTAATAAGTCCATTATCGGTTTTGAACAATGGCACAACGCAAAACTTTTCTGGTGAAGGGGTTTTCACAATGGCTTATACGTGATATAATTATATCGCTATGTTGCCACATTGAAAACCCTTTAACTATTAAAGGAGGAATTTTCAATGATTAAAGGGCATTTACAAATAAAAGGAAACGGCAAGAATTATTATGCTGTCATCAGCACCCTAGACCAAGATGGCAAGCGTAAGCAAAAATGGGTAAATACTGGTATTCATGTAAAAGGAAATAACAAACGCCAAGCCGAAATTAAGTTAAAGGAGATTTTGGCAGAATACGAGAAAAATGGCGGTGTTGATGTATTCAAAGATGGGGATTTTATGGAGTTTATGTCAAACCATTTGGAAGCAAGGCGACCTCATTTGTCGCCTGTAACCTATGATGGGTACAAGATAAATTTCAAGGCTCACATTTACCCCTATTTTCAACAAAGGCGGTTGAAAGTTAAGGAAGTAACCCCCGCCATTATTCAAGGTTATATAAGTCACAAACTAGCGAATGGACTATCTAACAACTCGGTCAGACGACATTTGGATAACATTTCAAAATGCCTTGATAATGCAATGAAACAAAACATTATTGCATATAACCCTGTATCACGTGTAGAGAAGCCACCTAGTCAGAAATTTATGGGTGCTAAATTCTACAACCAAGGTCAGATTGACCGATTGTTAGAAGTGTCTAAGGGTACACCACTGGAGATTGTGCTGTTGCTCACTTTGTTTTATGGCTTACGAAGGTCGGAAGTGCTGGGGCTTAAATGGGAAGCGGTAAATTTTGAGGAAAAGACCCTCACCATTCGTCACACGGTTGTTAAGATTGGGAACAATATCCACAGGATGGACAGAACTAAGAACGATGCCAGTAACGCAACCTTTCCTATGCCAGACAATATCGTATCACGGCTTACGGAATGGAAGCTAGAGCAAGAACATTACAAATCACTACAACCCAATGACTACATAGACGAAGGTTACATATGCACCAAGCCTGACGGTCAATTGCTCCTACCTTGTTTCGTTAGCAAACATTTTTCTAAAATCCTAAAGAAAAATGACTTGCCACATATTCGCTTCCATGACTTGCGTCATTCATCAGCAAGTTTTCTAAAAACTTTGGGTTTTGACCTCAAAGACATTCAAGTCTGGCTTCGCCACAAGGACATACAAACAACAATGAATTTGTACACACACCTTGACATGGAAGCCAAAGGAAATATTGCTGATACCCTTAACGCTAAATTTAATAAAATGGCAGGGCAGGTATAACCACTTAAAAGAAGATGAAAGAACTTGAAAGAACTTTCGACCCATTTTCGAGTTTGAAAGAATTTTGAAAGAATTAAGGGGTTTTGACTTAAAAACATAAAAAAATACAGGCTTCTCGATAGCCCGAAAAGCCCGTATTTACAATGTTTATGCGGATGGAGGGACTTGAACCCCCACGCACGAGGCACAGGTTTCTAAGACCTGCGTGTCTGCCGATTCCACCACATCCGCTCAAGTCAGGTTTGTTCTGACTTGTCTTGGACACGATAGATAGTATAACACGGCTGGCGTGGGCTGTCAAGCACTTTTTTTAATTATTTTAGAGATTTCGCAATTTGTACAATTTGCTCATGGGTAAGGTCCCCAGAGCTTATAGTGTAACCGATTTCACCAGTAAGCATCATAAACATACCTTCGCCAATTCTTGCGATACTGCCGTTAATTTCCAAATCTTCATAAGCGGCAGACCAATATGGCATACCCCATTCTACAGGATAGTACATAACGGAAAGGCGGAATTCCTGGTCGCCATTGGCAAATACAAGGGCAACACTTGTGCCAGCAGACCAATGGTCTGGGTTGCGGATTGGGTCAACATCGAAGCGGGCGTAGCTAAAAGTGAAGCCTTCTGGTAAATATGCAGGTTGCAAAACATCAATTGTTAGTTTTGCCAAAGCCTCATCCAAATCGTGTAGGATGGTAAGGTCTTGTATAACTTCTGCAACGCCATCAACTTCGATAACAATTGGGCTTGTGGCATAACGGTAAATGTCTCTACTTCCCATGATAATGCCCTCATCGAGGTTTTCCATTCTGGTAAATTCGTTTACATACTGCTCGCCTTCCAAAATTACTATTTCTGAATGTCGCCAGTTGCCGTTTACAGCCGCAATTGCAACCGCCGAAATAGACATAACACCAACAAGTGCCGCTACCAATGCCACAGCGGGCTTTTTCATTTTTCTGTTTTTATTCATAATAATTCTCTCCTCTTGGTTTAATTTGGTTTTAATCTTTTCAAATTGCCTTGCCTTGTCCACCTCTGCCGAGGGGTCAAAAGCTTTGCACATTTCCAAAAAATCCTTATCGCTCATCCCTTTGAACCTCCTCTAAATACTTTCTTAATTTGCCCATGGCACGATGCACAATTACGCCCACTTGTGACGCACTGATGCCCAACACCTCACCAATTTCGCCATGTTTAAGCTCTGTGGCGAATTTCATGGACAAAATTTGCCGCTCTTTGTCCTTTAACCTAGACAAACCTACCATCAGTTCATGATTTTTCTCGTTCATTACCACAACCTCGTCAGGTTGTTGTTCTCCGCTTATCATGCCCATTATGGCATCCACAGGAGCAAAGTTGCGTCGCATACTTTTTCGCAAATAATCTGTCACTGTGTTTTTTGCAATGGCTATAAGCCAAGCTTCCATGGGTTTGCTGGGATTGTAGCTGTCATATTTTTGTATAGCCTTTACAAAAACATCACTTGCCAGCTCCTCCGCATCGTGGTGGTTGTTGATACGAAAAGCAATGTAATTGTACACGCTTTTGTGGTGGCGGTGGTACATAAGTTCCAGCGAATATGCTGTTTCGACTTTACTTTCCCTCGTCGTTCTTCCGATTGTGTGAACCACAACACACCTCCTAAGCATTTTTTGGTATTGCTTGCAAGCCTTACACCATGGTATACGCATAAGCAATAATGACATTAACAAAAATTCTAAAAAAATTAAACTTTCTATTTTGAGTTTGATAAATGGCATCCTATTAATTTTTTTCGCAATACTTTTTCTATCACTCTTTGTAATCTTTCCCGTCATATTTTCTGCATATGCACTCAAACCATTCCGCAATAGAAGCCATAAATAATTGAAATCCAACCAACAAAAGTCTTGCCTAAAAAAACCAACCATGCTATAATTATAATGAGGTGATTACGGATGATTAAATTTTCCAATGCAAGTGTGTATAACTTTGAAAACGCCATTCGTGGGGCAAGAAACCCTATGAACAGCTGGGATAAAATCGACAGCTTTTACAATGAAGCTGGGGATTATGTTTTAGGAGAAAACGACTTAAAACTGGCGAGGGGTCTATGCGTTGCGGGAAGTGACCACCGCAAATTTATGCGTCAAATTTTTGTGTCGGTGGACATTAACGCCCCCATGTATTGGTGGAAAGAATACGATACATATAAAGTGGGTACAGCCGCCAACTCTACCAGCACAATGCACAAAATCCACTCCAAACCTATAGAGCTTGCTGACTTTAGCTACGACCATCTGGATGCCCCTACAACCCAAGTTTTACAAAACTTTATAAATGACATCGAAAAAATCCGCTTAACCTATAACCAAACCAAAGATAAGGGGGATTGGTACAAAATAATCCAGTTACTTCCTAGCAGTTATAATCAATTGCGTACCTGCACCATGAATTATGAAAACCTAGTGGCAATGTACCATGCCCGCAAATCCCACAAACTACAAGAATGGCATGAATTTGCTAAATGGGTAGAAACTTTGCCATATGCAGAGCATTTAATAACAACTATCAAATAGTATAAACCCCATAAACGTCACGGCGTTTATGGGGTTTGTTTGTTATTCGTCCTCTGGTTCTTCTTCTGGCTGTCGGGTTGTACCGTCTTTAATGTCTCGCACCAATTGTCGGGCGGCTTCTTCGTCTATATTATAGCGGGTTGCCATTGTGCCTGGCACCATATGAAAGACAATGTTTTCAGTGTCTATGGCTTGGAAAATACCGTTAGCATTATACTGGGCAACAGCAACCAGCCCCATATTGGTATCCACACGGGTTATAAAGGTTGATATTAAAGCCAATGGGTCATTCATAATAGATTCTTGGTTAAGGGACTGCTCAAAAAAGTTTGATAAAAAGTCTTGGGTCATTCTCATTCTAAATAAATCCCCTGTGGGGTGGTTGCGGAAGCGGATTACCTGCTCTGCCTGTCTGCCATTTAGCGTTTGCAAGCCTTGGGGTATGTCAATGTCAATGCCTCCACCTTGTACATAAAACAGACGCTGTGGTATATACATTTCCACCCCGCCAACAGCATCCACAATATAACGGAATGCTGAAAGGTCGATTTTCACATAATAGTCAAACTCTATATCAAGCATAGCTTCTATATAATTTTGTATCATCACACGACCATTATTGCCCTGTCCTGCTCTGGTAAACATTTCATTAATTATAATCCAGTTACGGTCGCCAGGAAGCGAGCCACCCCTGCCAATTGCGGCAAAATCTGCCCGAACCTCTGGTGTCAATGTCACAATGCTGTCACGTGGTATAGATATAATATCTAAATAGCCTGTTTCGCCATTAAAATGACCCGCAAGTATTGTGTCTGGAAGACTTGCTTCATCATCCAAGCCAAGAATTAGAAAGTTTATGTTTGGTAGGGGCTGGGTGTTGCTTCCTCCTCCGCCAAATCCAAAACCACCACCTTCAGGAATAAGCCACCCTAAAAGTCCTGTGCTACCGTTTTGTCCACTACCAAAACCACTGGTAAGAATTGCGGCCGTCGCAATAATAACCACAGCAACGGCGGTTAAGCTGGTTAGAGCAATTATTTTCTTCGCTGTTTTGCTCATTTCGCCAACCCCTTTCGGATTTCTTGGGCAATTTGTTCCATTTTGTCGTCAGTTATGCCCGCCATGGGCTTGCCCAAGCGTACGCCGTCGTTTTTATGACGTGGGATGATGTGCAAATGAAAATAAAACACAGTTTGGTCTGCTTCCGCCTCGTTGTTTTGTAAAATATGAACACCGTCTGCGCCAACAACCGACTTTACCGCAGTTGCAATACGTTTTGCTAATGGGTACAACCCCTGTGCCGACTTTTCGTCCAAGTCAAAAATATTGCGGGCTGGGGTTTTTGGCATTATCAAACAATGCCCCAGCGACGATGGGAATTTATCTAATATAACAAAAAAATCTTCATCCTCATAAACCTTATAACAGGGTAGTTCTCCTTGGATAATTTTATAAAAAATGGTGCTGGATAAATCACTCATAAACATACCTCCTCACGTTTATTTTACCCTAATCCAACAAAAAGTAAAGAGAAGCTACAAAAGTTTAATCATTATGTAATATTGCGGACAACAAATTACCCTTGATAATATTACGTATATATGATAAAATTAGGGTATGTATAAAAATTTGAATTGCACTGCAATTGTGGTGGCTGGCGGACGTGGCACACGCTTCGGAGGGGACTTGCCCAAGCAATTTTTACAATTGGGTGGTATACCTGTAATTGGACATAGCTTGCAGGCGTTTAACGCCTGCCCTTTTGTTGACGAAATTGTAATTGTTGTCCCTTCCCAATTCTGGGATATTTGTAAGGGTTTAGAACTTACAAAACCCGTCCATTTTACAGAGGGGGGCGAAACCCGACAACAATCCGTTTCCGCTGGGCTTGCTTTTGTACACAGCGGGCTTGTACTAATCCACGATGGTGCAAGACCTTTTATAGAGATTGACAAAATAGAAACCCTACTTGCAGTGGCACACGGGGGCGAAGTCGCAACCCTTGCCACCCCTGTCACCGACACCTTAAAAGTTGCGGATGACAATATGAAGGTTGCCAAAACCCTGCACCGTGAAAGGGTCTTTGCGGTGCAAACCCCACAGGCTTTTCCTGTGGACATTATTAAAAAAGCACATGAAAAAAAAGTTAGCCAAGCTTATGATGACTGTCAACTGGTAGAACTTTTAGGCATAAAACCACGTCTTATTAGGGGAAGCACACAAAACATAAAAATAACCCACCCCATAGACCTAGTGATTGCCGAAATGATTTTGAAGGAGCGTAGTTTATGAACGATAAAAAGCTAATTGCAAGATTTAGAACAGCTTTTGCCGTTGTTACCATTGGCGTAGCGGCTTTAACTGCTGTCGCTGTCTTTTTAATGGTTTCTGCAGAAGTTTCCATGGTTGCTACCATGTCCACCCTTGGGGGAGGGCTAGTCTTAATATTTGTTGTTATTGCAATGGGAAACTCCCTTGCCCAGTCTGTAATTAAACCAGCCAAAGAAATTGCAGAAGGCAACTTTAATTACAAAGGTGACGACGAGCTGGGTCAAATTGCCCAGCAAATGCGAGATGCCAGCGAAAACATGGAAAAGTTACGAGAATTTATGATAAGAGTGGAGCAGAACGCCCAGCGTGGCGACATTGCCACCGTTCCCCTAAGAAGCGAACTTAAAGGAGTTCATTTAGAGATTGCCGAAGCAACAAACCGCATTTTAGACGCTGTTGCGACTGATATTAGCAGAATTAGCTCTGCTCTTGGCAATGTAGGCGACGGACAATTGTCCATGGCATTAAATGCTGGAGTGCGTGGTTCGCTGGCACGCCCGTTGGAAAACCTTTCAAAAGCCCTGCAAGCCTTTTGTGCAGATGTTACAAAATTTGCGGGTGGCATTATGGATGGAAGTCAGCAAAGCCTTATCCCTGCTGACAGATACAAAGGTCATTGGCATGAGATGGCAAGAAGCCTAAATAAATCAAGACAAGCCACAAGTGACCACTTGTTGCAAGCGTCCGAAGCTTTATCAGCTTTGGGTAAAGGCAATTTAACCGCAACTTTACCCGTGGAAGGTGGGGGGCAGTTTACCAGATATGCCAATGCTTTTAATGGAGCTGTAGAGCAACTTTCAAGACAAGTGGAAACTATTTGTAAGGCTTTAGGAGAGAGGACAACAGACAGAAGGGTAACGGGGGACTTTCCTGGGGATTTTGCAAAAATACGTATTGCCATGGAAGCCGTCCCAGAGCCGACTGTACAACCAAGACCATCCCCTTTTAACAACCTAAAACCCACGAATATCACTGACAAAAAAACTACAACAACAACCACAAGAAAACCCAGAGATACTAGTGAATACCGCCAAATGTCGGGGGCATACAAAGCCCCTGTATCATCGTCCACGGGCAGTCGTGCCAGGGATTATCTTAAATCTGATTTCGGCAAGTATTAAACCAAAAACCCCTGCCATTACCATGTGGCAGGGGGTTTTGATTATGCACTACTACCTTTTCGTTTTAGGGCTTCAAACACTGGTGTTAAAACCTTAAACATAATGAAGCTGGCTATAGTTACAATTACGTTCTTTAAGATGTTGAAGGGCAGTATAGAATAAGCTAGAAGTGTGAATAGATTTGTAATATTTTCGTTTATAGCAGTACCCATGCCAATTATCCGTTCTACGTCACCTTCAAAAAACAAATTAGCAAACACTGGTATCATCACAAAGTAGTTCAAAGCTAATGCAACGGCTGTGGATATAAGCGTACCCGCCAATGCCCCAAGCATAAATCCTTTAATCCCCTTTACACGATGGTAGATAAAAGCGAGGGGCAGTATGTATGTGGCTCCTGTGATAAAATTTACAATTGGACCAAGACCACCAGTAGAACTGCCTGTAATTAGCACACTTAAAATGTTACGAATCACCAAAATCCACAATCCAGCAAAAGGCCCAAGAGCCATAGAACCGACCACCGCAGGCATATCCGCAATGTCCAAGGCTAAAAAGCTCGGGAAGATGGGTAGTCGCCAACGGAAAATGCCGTCAAGGGTGAGAACGAAGGCAACAGCAGACAACATGGCAATTTTTGACATGTTTAATGGGGTAAGTAACTTTACTCTTTTTGTTCCTGTCATAAAAATTCCTCCTAGGAAATATAAAAGCCCAAAGCATTAGACTTTGGGCAGGAAAAATCAAAACTAACCGTAAAAAAACGGCTTGCTTCTTCCATCCAGACTTCCCAAACGTGTTGTTTGAGTTACTGTCGGTTTTGGAATTTCACCAAATCATGCCTTACTTTTGAAAAAGTTCGGCTCGTGGACTATCACCACCGGTCGGGATTTTAACCCTGCCCTGAAGCTTTTATTTTATTATTTTAAGTGATGATACCACAGGACAAACTATCCTGTCAAGAGAAATTTTACAAAAAATTAACGAAAAATTTCTGCAAGTCGAAAGCGAGGGCGTAGGGTTATTTGCTCATATTCTTCATCAGAAAGATATACAACCTGCCCCTTAGTCACATCCATTAGACACATGGGCGGAAACATTATGCACCACCAATTGTCGCCAGAACCCTCACCAATTATGATTTGCAGGGCGGTGTAATCTCCGCTAGGCAAAAAAATATGTGCGTAAGACATGGGAGGAAAACCCAGACCTTCCACTAGGCGAACTGTCACATTATGTCCGCTGGCAAACTTTGTAGCCTCATACTCAATTAAATTCAAATTTTCAGCTATGACAGTCTTGGCTTTAGGCATAGATGGGGCATCTGCCACCAAATCCCGCACCAAGCCCCAAATTTCGTCACGTATTTTAAGTTTTAACTCTTGCTCGGCATCTGTGTTGTCTGCCGCTAAAATATGTAAGCGTATTACGTGGTTTCGCCAATCATTACCCTGTTGACCCGTCGCCCCGACCACCGAAAAAGCGAAAATCACCGCTAAACCAATCATTAAAGCCATTAAACCATCTAATGCAAACCTTTTAACCTTACTCATTTGTAAATCCTCCAAATTTCAGAATGTTGCTATATTATTTCCATCATTTTTCAAAATATACCTTGCACATAAAAATAGCTAGACTAATTGGGGATAATGTGTTATAATCGGGTCGAGGTGGTATTATGGAGAAGATTATGGCAAAGCTTAATATAAAATCCTCCACCCTTATGAAAATTTTGCTAGGACTTGCCCTTGGCGTGGTGGTTGTACTGGCAGTGGTTTTCATAAACCTACGTAATAACCAGTCCGCCGTTGTTGTGGCATCTGAAGAACCAAAGCCCGCCACATTATATGAGCAAATGGAAGAAATAACGGAAACGGTGATACAAAATAATACAATCGTAGTGTATGTCAGCGGTCACGTATACAACCCTGGGGTGTTTGAGTTTTATCAAGGCGCAAGGGTGCGTGATGCGGTGGAAATGGCTGGCGGTATGACAGATTATGCCGACCCCAACGCCATAAATCTAGCTGCCACCATTTTTGACGAACAACATATTGTTGTTTTTGGCATAGAGGACAACGCCCCGCCCACAGCTTCCGCCGTTATGGCTGGACAAAACAGCGGTTTAATAAACATAAACCGTGCCACAGCAGAAGAATTGACAACTTTAAGTGGTATTGGTCCTGCCAGAGCGGATGCCATCATTAGACACAGAGAAGCCCGTGGTGGTTTTAACAATATCGAAGAAATAAAGAATGTTTCTGGCATTGGTGATAGTATATTTGGCAATATAAGAGATAGAATTACTGTAAATTAACGGGGGTGTGGTATGGCTACAAAAGTGTTGCTTGTGGATGATGAAAAGTTGATTGTAAAAGGTATCAAATTTAGCCTAGAGCAGGACGGGATGGACGTTGTGGCTTGCCATGACGGGGAAGAAGCCCTAGAGCTTGCCAGAACCCAGTCCTTTGATTTGATTGTGCTGGACATTATGCTTCCCAAAATGGATGGATTGGAGATTTGCCAAGCGGTGCGGGAATTTTCCCAAGTGCCGATTATTATGCTGTCTGCCAAGTCAGAAGACATGGACAAAATTATGGGCTTAGAATACGGGGCGGACGACTATTTGACTAAGCCATTTAATATCCTAGAACTTAAGGCACGTATGAAGGCAGTTTTGCGCCGTGGCACACGCAAAAAGAAAGAAACTGCATCAACACCTGTTAAAAAGGTGTTCCAAGCCCGTGAATTGCGGGTGGACACAAATTCACGCCGTGTTATGATGGAGGGTAAGGAGGTAAACCTAACCGCCAAGGAATTTGACCTTTTAGAGCTGTTAATTGAAAACCCAGACAAAGTTTACAGCCGTGAGGAACTTTTAAGCACCGTTTGGGGATATGACTACCCAGGGGATGTGCGGACGGTGGACGTTCATGTGCGTCGCTTGCGTGAAAAGATTGAGATGACACCAAGCGAGCCTAAATATATTCACACCAAATGGGGTGTGGGGTATTACTTTAAGTAAGGAAGGTGTTTGTATTTTTACAGAAAGGATGCAAAGGGCATGTCCGTAGGAAAATTAACGGAGGAAAAGCAAACTACAAAAGGGCGTGGCTTGGACATTCCTCTGCGACCTTCCAAAATCTTTCATGTTGTGCTTGATGGGGTACGTACCCTGCGTTTTAAGCTGTTTTTGTCATACATATTGGTAGGCGTAGTACCTCTAGTTATTTTATGGAGCATCATATCAAGTGGCATACAAGACGAATTTTTGGAAAGGGATTTGGGTGTGTTACGTGCTGGTGCAACCCAAATTTCCACCCAACTGTCCATCAGCAACTTCATGGGAGACATAGAAGCACGCCAAGAATTAAGCAATGCCTTAATGGAAGAAAGCACTCGACTTTCCAGCCGTGTTTTTGTGGCAGACACTATGGCAACCATTATTTTTGACAGCCAAGAATTGATGGAAGGCCAAACATCTGCAAATAACAATTTGCTTAACGCCTTGGATGGCGAACATAGTTACAGCCACATAATGACTGACGAAAATATGCTAAGAATAGAATCCGCCGTGTCCATTGTAGACGCTGATAACCAAGTTATTGGTATGGTAATGCTACGCCACTACACCACGGAGGCGGCAGACATCATAGCCAGCATCAACGAAGACACCACATTGCTTTTAATTGCAATTGGGGCAACAGTTATGGTGGTTGTGCTGTTTATTGCATCTTGGCTGTTGCAACCCCTAAGCCGTGTTCTAACAGCGGTTAAACGCATTTCCGAAGGGCATTTGGACCAACGTATAGAACTTAGTGGAAAGGACGAGATTTCTGCCCTTGGCGTGGCAGTGAACAATATGGCACAAAAATTGGAGCGGGTAGAAGTTACACGCCAAGAATTTGTATCAAATGTGTCCCACGAGCTTAAAACCCCTCTGTCCTCCGTAAAAGTGCTTAGCGAGTCACTATTGCACAAAGAAGGCTTGCCCGAAGCCACATATCAGGAGTTTCTATGGGATATAAATTCCGAAGTTGACCGTATGAGTGACATTATAGAAGAATTGCTTACCATTGTACGCCTTGATGAGGCGGAATTGCCTCTAAACATCGGCACCTTCTCCCTAGTAGTCATGCTGGAAGAAGCGGTTAAGCGTTTACGACCACTTGCGATGAAAAAGAAGGTAAATATAGAAATTAATGCCCCCAGCGAAGTTTATCTGGAAGGTGACGAAATTAAGCTTAGCCTTGCCATCACAAACTTGGTGGAAAATGCCCTAAAATACAGCCATGAAGGCGGGCTTGTGAAGGTGGGGCTGGAAGTTGACAGCAAAAACGCCTTCATAACCGTGGCAGACAATGGCATTGGCATTTGCGAAGAAGACCAAGAGCAGGTATTTAGTCGCTTTTTCCGAGCGGACAAAGGGCGTGACCGTGAAACTGGTGGCACAGGTCTTGGACTTGCCATAACCCACAAAACAATCCTACTTCACAAGGGCAGTATAAAATTATCTAGTAAATTAGGGGAGGGCAGCATTTTCACTGCCCGCCTGCCCCTTCTCTATAAATCATAAAGATAGACTTGCATCGAAGTAAATTCAAATATATTTTCGAGGCAAATCGGAAGGAAAGGCGTGTTAAATATGCCAAAAAAATCTGGGAGAAAAACACAGAAAAAAAAGCAAAAATCCAACAAGCCACTGTGGTTGGTGGGTGTTGGTGCTTTGGTTATTGTAATTGGTATTGCAGCTATAATTCGTTTTGTCGGGGACGCCCCACAAGACCAGCCACCACCGACACCTAATGTTACAATACCTGTCAATTTCTATTTCCCTGCGGTTGACACCGAGGATTGGGAGCAAGAATTACGCCAAATCCCCTTAAGCACCCCATCAAATATAATTTCGGCTATAGTTAATGGTGTTTTTGCAGGTCCAGAAGGAGCGGAGCTGGAAAGCGTAGCACCTGAGGGGTTTTTTGTAGAATCTCTTGGTTTGTCAGACGATGACAGTATAGTCAGCATCCATTTCCCCTCTATTTTCGAGGAAATGTCCACCAGAGAGCGAACGAATTTAATGGTTTCTCTTGTTTATACTTTAACAGGGCTTGCTTTTGTTGATGGTTTGATGTTTTATATCAATGGCGAACCAATGCTGGACGGAAATGGGAAAGTGTTTGGTCTACGTCACCGTGAAAACACCACGTTTGGGTTGATAACGCCACCACCCACGGTAATTGTGCTGTATTTCCCAGACGAGCAAATGACGTGGCTGGTAAGGGAGCTTCGCAACATAACTTATGACCCCTTGGTTGGCATCGAATCCCGAATTGTGGATGCTTTGATTGAAGGCCCAAGAACCCCAGGTCTTTCCCCTGCGTTACCAGCGGAAACACTTCTGCACAGACCAGTTCATCGTTCAGATTATGTGGTTTTTGTAGACTTTACGGCGGACTTCTTGGGGAATTTTAGTGGTGGCTCTACAGCCGAAGAAATGATGATTTTTTCTCTTGTAAACAGTCTAACGGAAATTTATGATAACAAATATGTGCAGATTTTGGTGGATGGACTTGCAGTTCCGCACGAAGGTGCATTTCACATGGATCTTTCCCGCTTGATTGAGCGTGATGAAAGCTTGATTTTACAAGATGATTAGGGGTAAAACCAAATCAATCCAGCTAGGATGGTTTGGTTTTTGTTGTCTTTGTGTTAAAGTGCCAGCAGGCATGGGACGAGCAATGCTCGCCCCTACCAGAAAAATAACCAAAATATGAGGGAGGAACAACTTGAACTTAGCAGAATACATAAGACAAGAAGCCGAAAATCTGGGCATAACACTAGAAGAACAAGCAATTACCCAGCTATGGGCATATAAGGATTTTTTGAAGGAATACAACGAAAAGGTAAATTTGACTGCAATTACTGACGATGAAGGTATTGTAACCAAGCATTTTTTGGATTGTTTGACTATTTTACCCTATATTAAACAAAAAGCAAGGGTTATTGATGTCGGCACTGGTCCTGGTTTCCCAGGATTGGTGATGAAAATAGCCCGCCCAGATTTGGAATTGGTTTTACTTGACGCAAGAGGTAAAAAAGTCAAGTTTTTGGAAGAAACCGCTAAACTGCTGGAATTACATGGTGTTACCTGCATCCATGACCGTGCCGAGGACAGGTTAAAAGCCTCGGGTTATGCCCAAGGCTTTGATTATGCGGTTTCCCGTGCGGTAGCCGCCATGGACAAGCTGGCAGGTTGGTGCTTGCCTTTCGTTAAGTCTGGCGGACAATTTATTGCAATGAAAGGTCCAAATTATCAAGAGGAATTGGATACGGGGGTAAAGTCTATTGCAAGACTTGGTGGCAGAGTTAGTCAAATTGTCGAACTAACACTACCCAGCAACCTAACTCGTAATTTAATAATAATTGATAAAAAGTAACGGAATTATTATTCAAGTGCAATCAATTATTGCCACTACCGTCGAGATTTTAATTTTATGGTCAAAAAACCAGAGATTGCGGTAGATATACCCAATATTGCCAATACCCACAAATTGGGGCTATCGTCCTGTGTTTGTGGGTTTTGTGTTGTTGCGGTTGTTTGTGGTGTCAATGGTCGAAGGTCGGATTGTTGAGGTGGTGTTGGTTCTTCTTGCAACTCTGCTGTTGGTTCTTCTTCTGGTTCTTCAAAGACAGCTTCAATGGGTTCTGTAGTGTCTACGGGTTGTGTGAGGATAATATCCGTCCCTACGGATTCGGAAGGTGGAAGTTGTATTATGTTTTGTGGTGCTTCTTGGGGTGGTGCTGGTTCTTCTGGTAGCTCTGCTATTACCTGTTCTGGTTCTGTTGGTTCTATGGGTTGCTCATCTGGTTGTTGTGGCTGGTTAAGGTTTGGTGTGGTTTGGTTGGGGGGTTGTGGTTCATATGGTTCGTACGGTTCGTAAGGCTCATGCGGCTCATAAAAATATCCATCATCACCACCGTTTTCGCCATCGCCGTTGTTATTGCCCTCATTGCCGTTGTTATTGCCACTGGGGGGTTCTGTTGGGTTCTGCGGGTCGGTAGGGTCAACTGGGTCTTGGGGGTCGGTAGGGTCTTTTGGGTCAACTGGGTCTTTTGGACATTCTGGGTCGTAGGGGTCACAAGGGTCTTTTGGGTCAGTAGGGTCAATGGGGTCTTCAGGCTCTTGTGTCTCCGCAGAAACATCCACCGAACCTAATATGGTCCCGTTAAATGGGTACATCTGAGGTCCTTGTGTAGTCCAAAGGGTCATAACACCATAATGCCATCCAGGATACTCTCCACAAGTTGTTATAATTAAAGTGTAACTTTCCCCAGGTTCAAGGCTTCTGTGCATGGCATAATAATCACGGTTATGCCCTGTAAAGTTGGCAGGAACACCATTAATTTGCCAGTTAGCAACACCACCAACAATCGCCAGTCGCCAATTACCCTGTGCGTTTGTGCTAATGTTCTGTACAGTTACAACAAGGCTACCATCAGGCTGTGGTTGTGCAGAAAAACCAATTCCACCAGAATCATTGCCAAATACGCTAAACCCTCCTATAGCACTTAGGGTCAACAATATACTCAAAATCAAAGCCACAAACTTTCTTGATTTCAATTAGACCATCTCCATATCATAAAAAAGATTATTTTCATAGTATGGATTTACAAGTTGTAAGTACACAAGATATTTCAAAAAAATTTTTGTAATTTTTGCTATTGTATCGCCATGGTTGATTTTTTTAAGCCTAGTCAACTACAAGTCGCTTGATAGTTGACAAAGTATCGGATATAATGACTTTAGAAGCGAGGTGATAAAATGAACCTATCAGCAACAATTGCCCACAAGCGTCGAGAGATAGGTGTAACGCAAGAACAATTAGCAAACCATATAGGAATTACAAAAGCATCTGTTTCCAAATGGGAAACAGGGCAAAGCCTGCCTGACATTGCACTGCTACCATTACTTGCCGCCTTTTTTGATATGAGCATTGATGAGCTAATGGACCATTCGCCCCAAATGTCCGAAAGGGACATTAGCGCCCTGTATCAACGGTTGGCAGATGACTTTGCAACAAAACCCCGTGAAGAAGTGGTTGCAGAATGTCAAGCCATAATTAAAAAATATTACTCCTGTTACTCTTTGTTATACAGGATGGCGGTGTTGTACTGCAACCACGCCATGGCAACAGAGGCTATAGAGCTGCTAAAGCGGGTTGCAGCAAACAGCGATAACCACCAGCTTGTATGGGAAGCGGTTAATTTGCAAGCCATGTGTTATCTAATTTTGGAAGAAGGGGGAAAGGTTTTAGAGCTTTTGGAAAGTGTGACATGGGCTGACAAAACCCTAGTAGCCAGTGCATATCAAATGCTAGGCGACCAAGAAAAAGCGAACCAAACCCTGCAAATGGACTTGTACGAAAAGCTAATGGAAATGTTCCGCACGCTTACG
>Ga0136643_10003413_pt1 | contig 21424 bp, 9 predicted proteins | sample TergutLab28metaG_FD_96883 | JGI IMG/M metagenome (GOLD analysis project Ga0136643, IMG submission 96883) | Labiotermes labralis P1 segment gut microbial communities from Petit-Saut dam, French Guiana - Lab288 P1 (version 3) (version 3) | ecosystem: Host-associated > Arthropoda: Insects >...
ATTTTCAACATAAATTATTATTTCCTTCTCATTTCTTTGTAAATATCGATGTGTTTTTAAGGTCCCGTGTGTGATTATCATCGTACATACAAGCAGCCAATACATCAGCTGACCACTTGATGACAGTGATGACAGACCTGTTGAACTTGCGACGTTTGCCAAGACTCTCGAGCAAGAGTCCGCTGCTCGGCTGAGGGCAACTGCGAGGCAGAGAGGTAATAAATATCACCCAGTTATGAGTACGGGTGTAGGAGTAAACTGCCACAACAGGACTGATTTGTGGGCTATTTAAAGACACTGCATTACCTACACAGTTCTTGTGAGCCTCCAGTGCTTACGTGACTATTACATTAGTAAAGTGAAAAAGGAAGGAAAAATGTTTATTCGGCTGTAGAATATTTAAATACGTTTTGACAACCGCAGGATTTATTTAGTCGTAAATTTAGTGACATGTGTACACACCCACACAGAGAGAGAGAGAGAGAGATAGTGAGACAGACAGAACTGAATATAACCTAGAAATGCTCGTCTCTTTTAACTTAAGATTCTCCTACTTCACGAACTTTTTAGGATCCAATAAGCCAGACTCAACAGGGAGTGATGCTTAAGTCTCTAACATTGGTGAATGCAGTGCGACGGTTAGTAGTGTTGAATTAAATGGGGAATCGCATGTTATAAACAGTGAATTGCCAAACGGAGGACGCAGTTATATCATTGAAGCATAATATTTATATCGTGCCACAGGAACCTACGAATAGAAAACCTGATATTTTAAACAGCCATATCTTCGATTTTGGAACCGCCTACTTTTTCAAAGCCCTGGGCTATTTTTGGTCTACGGTTGCTTAATTCCATCAGTAAATATGATGGTTTGTTGAAGATATTACACAAAAACTTGCCTAGACAGACTGAGAAATAACACGAAGGATCTCAATTTGAACAGCCGGATTCCATATCGAGTGGACGAACCCAAATAGTAAAGAATTTTATATACTAGTGCCACTCTCTCAAACTGAAAGTTCGTTATCATGTTTCCAAATGGAATTCATCGCGTGAAAAGTACCATGAAATGTATGAAGAAGCTGAAACACAGCCTTCAAAATTCTTTCTCGATATTGGACGGACTAAAGTGGATAGCTTTGCTGTGGCCGCTAAACTTTTTACAAGGCTAAATGTACCTCATAATCGGTAGCTGGCGAGAACATTCTCCCCATCTGCCAGAAAGTGAACTTCTACGCCTTGTAGAAACCACGACTTCAGGCTCATTTTCTTCTTATGTACCCGTCAAGAGTTTAATAATAAGATACGAAAGGGGACAAACTGTACGAGCAGCTTCGACGAAAACTGAAGAAGACAACTTCTGAAATACGAATTTACAGAAACATGAAAATAAATAGCAGGAAGCGAGACACAACACGGTTAATGGAACAAAGATTAAGAAAGGCAATTTAGCGAAAACTGCCTTGGTGTTTGCGCTTTTCCTTACCCTTTGTTTGCAGAAAGTTTGCAGATACTTTGGATTAGAGAACAAAACACATTGTGGGGTACGCAAGCCAGAAAATCTCTTTCTTTAAAAAGCGTTACGAAAACACTGTTACGAAAATTCATGAGCGTCTTTTGTAATTTTTAAACAAACCAAGGGGAAAAAAGGGTGTAAAAGTATAACACAGGCGAGAGCCATCATCATAAAAGATGTCAGAATATTTACCCTCATGGTTGCTCCAGAGTCATTCCCAACTCAAAATCAGCATGACCGATATTTTGGAAACACCACAACCAGCTCCTTTGTTCAGAACAGAAGTTGCTAGCGCGGAATTAAAAGAGTGTGTCAATAGAACCTGGCTTAGTTCCTAAAACAGCAACAGCAAATAATTCATGGTAAAAACCGAATACGTTAATACATGGGTAACTTCGTTTTTCACGTGTATTTGATTTGGGTCTCGACCTCAGACTCTCCAGGACAATGCCTGGACTGACAACTACAGTACGTTTGCCTTACAGATGATTCGGTCTCGAATTCCGGCAGGTGAAAGAAATGTTTTCTTTTCCAGGCCGGCTATGGGGCCCACGAAGCCTCCTATTTAATGGGTAAAGGGGTTACTTCCCGGTGGGGATAAAGTGGCCGGGGCGTGAAGTTAACCACTCTCCTCCATCTATTGTTGAGGGTAAGAATGAGTGGAGCTGTAGTCTAATCCTATGCCTTCACGGTTTGAGCACGGAAAAACTTTCTTGTACCCCTTTATCTTCTTTCCAGCTTGTTTACCGTCATACTATTTTTGCAGGTACAGCAGCCTCGATGAGTAACCAAAGCATAAATCCAACCACCTTCTTGGATAATCTTTCAAATACGCCACGACAGTTTCCATTCTATCTCCTTACTTCGCCGTAAAATCGTCATTGTTTATCGCCTGATCCTAAATCTCTTTGCACTTAACATTATGCAAATAAGTAGAATATGGAAGCAACAACCACGGTCACAAATTTATAATCCATGTACTGCCAGACGGTTATTAATTTGGTGTCCTTGCCTCCAGATCCGCAGGTCGTCCTAGTTCAACAAGGAAGGCTTCTAATCCGGAGCACATAGTATGCAACGTGACCACTGATCGCTTTCGAGACCTTGTTTAAACATATTACTGATCGGCAGCAGTAAGCTGAGAAGAGATGCACATTGGGCTCAAATAAGAAGCCTCCTTCCACACAGCTGCAGTTTAATACGAACTGAAATGTCACTCACCCAACAAATTGTAAATGTGCGTGCGTGCGTGCGTGCATTGTGTTTGCGTTGAGACGACAGTCAGCCTTCTGGAGTTTTTACACGGTGTAGGACTCTAGGCTAATATCGACGCATTAGAGGAACATTTTGCACCATCTGCAGGGGTGATGAAATAGCTCGAGGCGGCACATTCCTCTGAAAAGTATGTGTCAAGCTACGAGTCTACACGATTATAAAATCCAGAAGAAAACAGCCTATCAGCAGTCGTCGCAAAAGCCTGAAAACCTACTTTCACTTTAGTCGCCAGCCTTTCATTCACACGAGAGAGTATAATTATTGGGGTAACCTAACGTGCAAAAGAATTTAACACTAACACCCAACGATAAAAAGGTAAAGTCTTCCCGTTACAGTCTCGGTGTGGCCCAGAGGGTGGGTAGAGGTATAGCTCTACTCTTCCATGACTGCGGCACTAGAAGGGGGTGAGTGGTCAGCAGCATGCGCCGGCCGCACTTTACCTCCGAGAAAGACCCGGTACCCATTTTACAGGAGGCTGGGTGGGCCCCGGGGCCGGTCTGGACGGGCGGAAAATCTCGTCCCCACCGGGATTCGATTCCGGACCGTCCAGCCAGGTAGCTCAGTCGCTATACCGACTGAGCTACCGGGCCCACGTAATAAATAATGAACTGAGACGAAATAACGATCTGAAAATTAAAGATGACGCTTGGAAGACCGAGGATTAGGTGGAAGAACACGATAAACCTGAACATTCAAAACATATGATGTGCTGGTTGGTATTCAGTGCCGTTTTCACGAAGGGTCAGTATACTAGACTAGGCTGTCCAGATCCTAAACAGTTTTTATTTCTCTGACCATCCATACTTAAGCACTTCTATCACCGATATGTCGGTCTTCCACTGAACGCTGCCCTGCATGTGTTTATGGTCTTCTTGTGCATAATATGCGCCCATGAATGACGAGAAAATCAACGCAAAAGGTAATGAGTGCGGCAGCGAAGCAATTTTACGCCTATTTCCTTTCTGAAAACTTCAGCGAATATGTATAAAACTTTTACTTATTGCTTCGTAATTTATCGGCAGAACGTTGAAATTTGATACGTACCTCAACACACATAAAAAACACAGCAGAACAGTGAGGGAATTACTAAGGCAAATTTCCTTTCACTGCATGGTTTTTCCCATATACCAAACAGAAAAAAAATCTCTTAAAAATGTTGAAAGTTTGTTAGCAGATATCGATTCATTCAGAGAGCAAAATACTTTACTACGCAGTCAGCGGCACATTGATCGAGCCACTAGCTACTTTAACGACTTCCGGTGCCGGAAGTATATGGTCATGTAACGTCATATCTTTTGGTTAATGGCGCCGTAAGAAACATCCTCTAGGTACCTCAGAACACACCTGATAACGTAACAATATGAGAAACATATTGAGGCCAGTGCGGAAATATTGCTAAATGATTCACCTGTATCAGTTTCACGGATCGTTGGATCACGTACGACATTTTCGAAGGCTCCTGCATGCATCTGAGTAAAGAAAATTTTACAGTTGCTGAAATTCTTCAGTTTAGCCGTCACCTCAGGAAGCATCGACATGAGGGATTCTTTCAAACCACGTCTAACTTTTCAGATTAATGCGATTCGTAAACATTCTGTATTTCGTAAATTTTGAAGTTTAGATTTTATCCAAGGCAAAAAAAGAAGACAAAAGTTTATCTAAAGACGTAGCTGAGACTTTAGGCCAATTTTTCCCGACCTAGACACGGATAGGAATATAATATTTAAATGGGTCTGAAGAAATATGCTGAAGCTGGGCTGGATTAGTCTGGCTTGGGATAGGGAGAATTAGCGGGTTGAAGCGAGCGTAGTAAGGAACCTTTGGGTTTTGTAAAATGCTGGGAATTTCTTGGCTGTCTGCAAAGCTTTAACTTCTTAAGAACTATTCTGTACTCTGGTGTTTGTTAGCAGTAACGTTTTCGATTTTGTTTGGAGTGAACTACTTTTTCTGCAGCTGGAAAAAGTGCTATTTTGTAACATACAGCAGCTGTTGGAAGAACTATCCAAGGCCCTGCTCAACTTTTCATTATCTGCATTGTAGTGGCCTGCTAGTATATTACATCTCCTCCATCAGCAATATGTGTCAGCAGCCTACCATACTACTACAGACACATTTCAGTACGGACTGTGAAGGCAGTTTTTCCTGGGTTTTGCTGCCGTTCCAGCGATAAAACCGAAGTCATGTTGATTTTAAACTAGAGCGCCAAACGTTTCAAAATACATGGTATGCAATATGTTCAGCAATGCTTTTATTTAAAAATCTAAAGTAATTTCTACACTTTCGCGCTAATATCCTATATAGCAGTTGTGTATGACAGTGTATATATATATATATATATACATGCATCTCATATTTATTGGACCGTGCATCATTGTGATAAATGAAGAATAAAAAACCAACTAGATGCCACTTATTATTTTATTGTATTTCTTATAGGCTCAACATGTTTCGGGCTTTACTATGACCATCATCAGGAGCTCGCGACTATGATGTTGATTACCACATTGGTCGTATTGTTCTTGGTTTGCTTTATGTTGGAGGTTAGGTGCAGATAGACTGGAGTGGTGTCCGGGTTACAGGCTCAAGCCTGCAACCCGGACACCATTCCAGCCTAACCTCACCTAACCTCTAACATAAAGCAAACCAAAAACAATACAACCAATGTGGTAATCAACATCATAGTCGCGAGCTCCTGATGATGGTCATAGTAAAGCCCGAAACATGTTGAGCCTATAAGAAATACAATAAAATAACAAGTGGCATCTAGTTGGTTTTTTATTCTTCAGTTATCATATATATATATATATAATGTATGTACGTTTACATAAATTATTAAGCGAGTTTTGTAGAGAGGATTTTTTTTTGTAGTTTAATAAGCGCGTATAATTTTTTAAAGTGCGTACTGACAGCTGCATGAGTTTTGTTACTTGAATTCAGTTTTAAGATTAATTTCTGTAGTGGACGCAGGAGAGAGATTCATTTCACATACGGAAATTACCACGTGCTTCCCGATCACCAGTGAGCAATTAATGATTTTTTTTACATGAATATTTCAAAGTTCTCACGGTTAGTCAAAGTTCTTAATTGTCTAAACCTGATCTAGTGCAAAATTTTTATTTGGCAGCAAAGCTGGACTAACGGACTACAAGACCAGGCCGTATAGAGCGTTAGTTCCAAAAGTAATGTGCAACATATTAGAGGCTACTCGTGCCTGGAACCAGAAGTAGCGTGCGCTGTTATTGGAGCCAGTTCATGGCAGTATATACACCACACGTGTTTCCGTGGCGGGCCACTAACGTTACTTGTGCAGAACACAATGCATTACGTGACAAAAGAAAGTAACTGCTTTTAGTTTATATCACGACTGGGAGTTTAATATTTTAATAGTAAACGATTGTCAGTCTTTACTCTCCAATATCATTTATTTACCAAGCATTCTACATGCTCCGCCTTCCTTGTGTATCTTGATATGATCGCTTTGATTTTGTTTCAAAAAGACTGGAAAGTGTTAGGGCTTCATTTTCCTGTTACTTCTATTGCAGCTCAAAACGTTACCCTCAACTTTCTCTTACCAGATACTCAATTCACGATTTTCTATCGAGTGAGAAGCACTTACCAGGCCTGTACGGAAGCAATATGTCTGTCGGTGTTCACATTTTACTCATTAAAATTTGAGTATTAAGGCAAAAATATTCTGAAACGAGTGTTAGAAAATATACTAGCATTTTATTCCGATCTTAATTTATTAATAAATGTTTTTATTGTTTTACTGTACTTCCAAAAACTTCCATCTTGTCAAATTTAAAAAAATTATTATTCCCCACGTAACTTATATTCAAAGAGTCTAAATCCTGTGAAGAGAAATATAAAATTACCCGCACTGTAACCAGTCCCTCTCTAAAACATGACGCTCCTCCTTTTGGCCTCGGATACTGTTCGCAATACACAGAGCACATTAAAAATATAATGAACTTCGTTCCCAATTTTACAGCTCGCAGTACTGTGCTGACGTTTTTCCATTTCCATTTCCCCAGTTGTTTTCTGTAATGCAGAACTAATACAGTCAGACTCTTGCAATAAGTTACTAAATCATAACAGCTTCAAAAGCAAAGAAATCTTAAGTTTTCTACGTCAGACTACTCATACATACGGGCGTTTACTGGAGAGCTTCCGCAAAAAAGTCATTTGAAATAATCACTTCTGCGAAATGCGTAATAATGGAAAGAGAATGTGATTATAAACTTACATAATACTTTACAATCCAAAATATGCTTACTCAAAATTAAGAATTCCTGCACGAAAGACACAATTATTGTGGTAATTTTAGTGATCCTTAACATTTATGATCTCCAAATGTCTTCTGAAATTTGTGGAAATGCATTTAGCAGATCATAACAAATCTTTGTTACTAGCCACAACATGGTTGCCGGGTCGCTATCTTAAGAGAGACAAATGTATTTACCAGAGAGAGAATTATGCATATATCTATAATATCATCTGTATTTTCCAGGCGGTGAAATATTGTCTTTTAACCCTAAAGGACAATACAGTTTTTAGTGTAAACAGCTGAGGTGGATCAGTCAACTGGGGAAGAAAGGAATGGAGAAAGTTACGTCTTTAAGAATTGTATTAAAGAAATGAAAAGACAAACAGAACTGTTCTTGGAATACAGTCCCTGTGCAACAAACCGATAAATTCCCAGCCCATTATAAAACCAGCAGCCTTAAATCGTAACCAGAAATTCCTTCTGTTCCATATCGTCAACCGCATGAACGCTATCTACAACATTTTAACCAATTTAACATACTGTATAATGTAATTACACAATCGCCTGTATGTCCCAAGGGTTTTGCCTGCAAAATTTCCTATTGAATCTCTCTGCAGCTGTCGCAGACCACTTGTAGTTTGTGCCCTGCTCCTCAGCCAATGCTGTATGTTCTCACACCAATAACAGAAAGAGAGATCGGAAGATTTAAACAACCCTAGGAGAAACATTCAAGTACTTTCGGTACCGAAGACAAGAAGGCTTTTAGCTCCACCCACGCTTCTCACGTGTTTACAGAGCGTGCAGCTAAGGGCGTGGACGATGTTACACTCTGCCATTAATTAACGTTATTAGTAAGGATATGAACGTCAATATTGCTCCTACTCTGCTCATGACATCAAGCGTAGGTTTCTTAGAAGCATGACTCAGTTTGTCAAACCGCTGTTACGATATGCATGACGACACGCAGAAAACGTTTGAGGGTTGCTAGTGGATCAGTGTGGCATGGCAGCCTGTTTTCACGAGGAGAGTAAACAACAAACTGCACATTCATCTAACGAGCCACGAATCCGAGGTTCAAAGATAATGGCGCGAGTATTTCAGGCAAACAACTGCAAGACATTCATCCGTGTGACTTACAAGCAGTCAAGTGATTCTTTCTAACTGGGCTAGTGTCGGTCATTCTTTCGAATCATTCCATTAAAAAGTATAAAGTAATTAATTACAGGGAACAAAGCCCTCTTTGAGAAACTGTGAGTTGCTCAGCTACTCAATGAATTCCCTCATGTCATGGGACTTAAAGCTTCGTCACCGCAATCACAAGCTTTCACCATTGTGTCCAAACTTTTTCCGAACAAACAGAGGCCACATCCGCATTCTTATTTCTCTTAGATCAACTTTAATATTATTTTCCCTTAGGTCTCCTCCATTCACGGCTTTTAGGCCCGTTCGCATGTCACATATAGCTCATATTAGTCATGTAATGTCAGTCCGTCTGCCCGAATGCATCAGCACGGCTCAAACTGGGCGGATATTCGAGAAATTTGTTACTTGTGATTTAAGAAAATCTGCCCGGAAACCAAATTTACTTAAGACAGGGCAAGGGCAAGAATATCGGGCATTTTACATGAAGGTTTAGTGCGTTTTATTGTTTCCGGCGACATAAATCGCCACAAACGCACTCTATTCAAGGTAAACGGTTTCAGGCTCTTAGGGTAGCCGATGAGGTACAAACGATACAAAATATCTTTACTTCAACAATACTAAAACTAACGCATTGTTGAATTTCCACATAAACGTATTTTATTCTCAACAGCGACATACGTAGGTCTACAATGGAAAGGAAACATTGTTTAATTTGCATGGCAACAATGTTGAGTTCTACAACGATAATATGAACTCGTTACTGCCGGTGACAAATTCGAATAAAATGGTAGTAAACCAGCAGGGTAGCCGAGGACGTAGGGACTAAAAACATCATGCGAACGCGCCATAATGCTACGTTACGCATAGAGTGGCTTTTTTTAAAATGAACTTTGTATGCATTTCTCACATCCCCCATCTCTGCCGCATGGTTAGCCACCACATTTTCATTGCTCTGATGACAACTATCGTTTGATGCAGAGCACAGACTCATAGAGTGTGACTTCTAGACTGTGTGGTGATACGGCCATCTTACGTGACATGAGTCGGTCCGACTTGAAGGAAAGAGCATTAGACTTGTCTGACTGAGCGTGACCACGTGAAAATTCCTCACGACAGTAAATACGGATCATTCATAGCTAAAACCATTACCTGCAAAATCTTTGGTATGATATATTAAAATAAATTGAATGAAAATATATCTAGACAGTATATATTGTGATGTCTGTAGCGAAATTAGCTTACGGACACAAACAAGCCAGGGGTGAAAAAACGCCGAACGCCAATTCGCCCGGCGACTGAATTGTATACAGTGGCGCCTGATACTGCAGGGTCGTCAACATGGAACTTGCTTGAGATCACCATTATTGGGCCTAGAATTTTGAGGTGGCTTCTAGGCTTTTTTAAAAATTTGCGGACACCTAATATATGCAATAAATTAACATCAGCACCAGTGAGTTTTGTGAAAGCGCAAAAACACAATTTGAAAATACATGTATTCCTCGGCGTCTAAAGAAAACGCCCTTCTATTCATTTGAAATAAAATTGGGGGACTTCTTTCCGCAGACAGGATGATAATTTAAGGCCATGAATGGTTCACATCCTATTGAATGTGCGTTAAAATCAACCATCAACACTGACTATTAAATTCACTACAATAATTTGTCTGATGTCATCAAATTTCATTACGTTCGGATTTTCTATATCCTATTTTGGACAATAATAAACTGACCACATTTTTGTAAACTAAAGTAAGCATTTCATCGTACAGGACCTGAATTCTTGCAACTGAAAATTGTGTTCCAACTAGTTCCACTCTCGTTACTGCCGGCCTGTTGTAGTCATTAAAAACATGGATCTATACTAACCTTACTCTTTGATTCAGAAGACGTACGAAGCTGTTTTCTGCCGAACATTGGTAACAAAAGTGTAATTACACCGCACTGAAAAGAAGCCAGTCTGCATTAATCTAACCATTTAAATGCTGATCTTGCTTAGAGACCTTTCCTTCTGTTAGAATGCATCCACGGGAACGCATAATTTACATAATTTACACCGTACAGAAAACAACAAACAACTCTGTCAGTTAAGAGATAGCAAGAAAAGCCTCCTTTACCGAACAATTCAATCGTCATTTATTTACAACCTACGTGTACAGAAGACCAAAGTTTTTGCGGTGAGATAATTTGTGCTATCGCGGGAGGGCCTGATATGACTCAGAGGTGACCCACATGATTTTGTAAATATTCTTGAAAGATTAATTTGTTTAACATATGTAGTTACAGGAGACAAAGATGAAGAGCGTAGGCTGATCGTTTCAGTACTAGTCTATATATATATATATGTATAGTTCACATTTCAGGGAACGCTATCAGCAGAATCACGAATCGAACGGTCACTGAGTGACTGCAGCGTTGCCATATAGCGTGGTGGTATACAGAATTCCTCTCTCATAAATCTTCTGTACGTGAGGTACCTCAAGTAGTAACAGAGGAAATAGGTCAAATTCGTTTTTCAAGCCGAGAAAAGGTAATAAAATTTAAATTTCAAGTAACTGCCCTTCGTGTCACAGTCAGACGTCACGTACTTAACGTCACATATTTCCATTCCCTTTTATAACACAACCTTTTTCCTTTCTCACCGAAAATCCTATCGGTTCTGATTTTCTGAGACGACTTTTAATAATCCACCTATAGATATTCGTAATAAATTCGACAGATATTGTTTATTTTAATTTAGTTAAATTTTAACCTATCTACAGAGATAAGTGGGGACCGCGGTAGCACAGTGGTTAAGGTGCTGTGCTACAAATCGGAAGGTCGCTGGTTCGATTCCAGATGGTGTCATTAGAATTTTTTATTGACATAATCCTTCCGATCACACTATGGCCCTGGGATCGACTCAGCCTCTAACAGAAATGAGTACCAGGAGTATTTCCTGAGGGTAAATGCGGCCAGTGCTTAAGACTGACAACCTTATCACCATTCTGGGCCATTGTCGCGTAATCTGGGAACCTTAACTTCCTGGAACCCTCTGGGCCACTCTAGGCCTGTAACGGGACTGTTTTACCTTTACATATATCAGTATATTCTGAAACGCTGAACAAAATAACCTCTCTATTTATCTCACTCCATGACAGATCAGTCAAACCGCCCTAACCCATTCCCATAAGAAGATTAGTATCTTCTGGGTTGTGACGCCACTTAATATGGTAGAAGTGTCGCAGAGAAACCCGCTTTCTCCAGCCGTAGGGTAGATTAGGCCAGATGACCTCATACCAGTTTCCTCTCCACCAAATCCAGCTAAATGGACGTTAAGCTGGACCTCCATCCCAGGAACGTAAATACAGGAAGGTTTCTACCTGTTCGTCATAAAAACCGGTCTTGGACATCCCGAAGGAATATCCCGAGATTCGTTTCTTGGCCTAGCTCGCTGTGACCAGGTTATATATAGCCTGTTTTCGGACTCGACTGCATTTATCTGTTCCAAGATACATGCCTTCTTTCTCATACCATCCTTTATCTATATTTAATTTTATCTAAGACTTATTGTCATTACAATTCTTTGTTAACAACTGGTTTTTATTATTATTTCTACATCTACTCTTCCACAAAATAGCTCTTTTCACGTCCACAAGATTTTACCATTTTTCTCTACCCCCATAACTCAACCCTTCACTTTTAAGTTTATCAATTTTATTTTGATACGTGTTACTTTTCATGCGTTTAATGTTAACTTTTTATTTTCATTATGCTATTAATATATGTTGTCCTTAGTACTTTCTCCCTCACTGGCTCATTAAGGGCACTATTTTTCAACTCCACCCATTTTCTGGCTCCGTTATCCCCACTGCACTCCTTTCTAGTGTTTAAACTTAGCGGCTGTTAAGCTTACGACCATTGCAGTGGCTAAACTGCCTTTCTAGCAAAAGATAGGATACGACATGATACGCTGTAAAAGGCCTGGACTGGAAGGGGCCAAGTGTTAGCTGGGGTACTTGGCTGCAATATGTTGAACATTGTAGACATGTACTGAAGCTACTGACTTTTAGACAAGACATCCCTATTGTCTTTTAATTAAACATATAAAAGGAGAAAAGAAAAGATACAAAATCACAGTCTAAACACAAGCCTGATGATGGCTGTACATAGCCGAAACATGTAGCTGGTTTGCACACAGATAAAGTTGTGTTTGGACTGTGATTTTGCACTTTTTATTTTCCCCTTATGTGTGAATAAGTCACTGAATTGCAAATAAGTATAATTGACGAAGACTGTGACGTCTGTAGAAGGGCAGACCCGCTGGCTCGTCAGAGGGTGTTTCGAGAGTGTAAGACGCTCAGTTTCACAGTTCAACCTCTCGTGATGCATTCACATCCGCCACTGATATGACAACAACCTGTTCTATTTAGACAAGTTCCGATAAAACTCTGCACCATTTTCTAAAATGCTGTATCCTCATTAAGTTATCATTATACATTTGTATCAAATGGCGGTGTCGTTCAGTGGGGGGGGGGGAACACGTTTGATTCATAACAAATGATTACACCATGAAATTCTTTACCGGACAAGTTTTCATTGTCTTTGTCACTACACATCGATTGACCTCCTGAACAGCATTAGACTTTTTCCTGCATTGTGTTGCATGTTGCCACTACTAAAAGTACTGTTTCTTAGCAAATATTAAAATGCTTTTTCGACACAAATGTTAGTCTACGGAGCTCTCTTTTTGAATATTCCTAGTACCGGGCATAAATATAAGAGGGAGAAAATAACTGGAGACCGGAGAAAGTTGCATAATTAGAAGCTTCATTATGTGTACTGGTCACCAGTTCTGATTGGCGTTATAAAATCAAGGAACACGAGACTCGTGTGACACGTGGCACGTACAGGGGAAATAAATGCGTACAGGGTTGGCTGATGAACTCTGAAACAAGGGATCAATTGGAAGACCTGGCGTTGAATGGGAAGATAATATTCAAAAGGGCTACAAGAAAAAGGCTGAAAAAACATGGAATGAATTTGGTACAGATTGACACAAGTTGAAGGCTCTTTTAGACACGATGACGAAGTTTCAGTTTCCATACAGTGCAGAAAAATTATAGACTAGATTAGGAACTACTAGTTTCTCAAGGATTCTGCATCATGGAGTTAGTTTAGGTAGCTCGTGTGAATTAGGATTTACTGGAAAAATAAGCGTCAACATGAAATTTGCGTCACAAATTCTACGAATACGCGTAGAATATTGATTTATATTTTCTCAAATGAAACACCGGTACAAGGACAAACCCCTTCCGTTGCTTTACACAAAACTCGCACAAGGATCCCAACAAATCTTTCGCTAGTCCTACGTCTAAGTTCGACCTTTCGCAGTTATTTATAAACACGTCAAAGGTAAATTTTGCCGGCGGTTTACTTAATCACATTCAATCAGTGCCTGTCGGATGGGCAAAATCTTACAGCAAATGGTGCAGGTGACAGCTCAAAGGTTGACGGAATTATAACACACAAATGAATCTCAGGATACTGACTAACCAATATGTGAAATAAACGGAACTGACTCGGAATAATGCCAAGCTTGATACTTTGATGACAGTGTTGCGACAATAGCTTATGCAATTGACTTCCACTGCCAGTTACAAAATGGAAGGCCTTGTAAAAATGAAGTCCGGCTGAATCAGTATGTTAACGAGCATTCGACGCGGTTTATAACAGTAGGACGGATGGCAGATCACTGTGTGTTGTTGGGGAAATGTTACTTTAAACCCGCTTTCTAATTATCAATTCAGTATGGAGCCAGTACTGTCATTCTGAGGTTGTATAATTATCTTAACTACGCTCTTTCACTGTAAAGAAAAGATGGCATCAAAGGACTTTGAAGATAATCGTACCAGATAAGCACGTACGAATTCGGAAGAAAAAATTTTTGTCTCTTTAAATTTATTAAATAGAATTTTCAAATAAATATTTATGCAAAGACAGCTTTAACGTACTTTAATATCATATTAAAAATAGGCTTTAGCAAACCAGGTGCAAAATACGCTTCGACAAAAAATTTAAAGTGTTGCTGTAATACGTCACATTAATCATTAGACGGTAATGAAAAGGTCTTTTTGATGCTTTGCTGACCGTGCATCTCAGTACAATGTTAGTAACTGACCAACTTAATGCACAAATACTTGTTTTATAATAAGTTCATTAGATTCTTCTACATGTCCCTAGCACTGTTGTGATCATGATAAGGAGGTCAAAATTGTATTATACAGCATCTGGTATCGTCACACTCTGTAGGTGGCCGTCCGGTGCACACCTGTGCATCGGACGGCCACCTACAGAGTGTGACGATACCAGATGCTGTATAATACAATTTTGACCTCCTGATAATGAGCACAATAGTGCTTGAAACATGTAGAGGAATATAATAAACAGATTATAAAACAAGAATTTATGCATTAAGTTGGTCAGTTATTAAGAGTAATGAAAAGGATTATTTCGAAGAAACTTGAGAGGATTTCCTCATGTCTCTTACAGTTATTGTTTTTGAATCCGTTTAAGTGACTACTTAGTCTGTGAAAGAAAACAGAAATAATAATTAACCTGTTTTCCGAGTTGGAAAAAGTTATTTTTCCATTGCAAATGGATAGTCTACTATTGAATTCTGAGCTATGTCATCAACGTGTAAATAATGAAGCTTGATCATTTGTCCAATTAAAAGTTCTTCTTGTTACTCTCTTCAGATGGAGGAATTTTAAAGCTTGGAATCCAGAAATCTTGTAAAGTGTTCAAAAATTCTATTCATACATCAAAGGAAAAAAATTGTTGTTTCACTGCAAAGACGAATGTGTTGTTTGTGTTGAGAAAAATACTGTCTACGTAAAAAAGAAAAACACTCAGCTTTTAAACTGAAAGCCGTCTGTAAATGTAACAGCTATGCTTTCAAAAGTTAATGCGGAAAGAAGGCAAAATAATGTATTGCACACAACTGAGCCGTCCTCTGCATCTATCTTCTGTAAGACGTGATAGGAAACAGCGTCTTGATCTTGAGACGACTTCTCCGACATTGCCCACACTGCTCCAGGCGTAGAACGGAATAAAAATGGAATTATGAAGAGGACAATTTTAAAAGCAGCAAATAACTCAATAAACGCACAAGTTTGCCGATCAGGTACTGAAGTACGACGGAGAAGGAGGAAAGGCAAAGCCGAATAACATGAAAAGGAGGATCAGAGGGCAAATATAGACTAAAGGCAAGTAGAATATGAAGTAGAAAGGGGGAGCCCCAAAATTGGAAGAAGAAAGAATATAGGCGTTGCATGACGGGGAGAATAAGAAAAGGAGAAGGGAGAAAAAAGAAAGAAAAATGTAAAGGAAGAGGAGAAAGATATGAAATGACACTATAGCATAGAAGGGCAGAAAACAAATTATAAGATAAATCAAAGTTATAGCTGTGCACGTCACGTCCATTACTTTACTCTCAATAGATATGATAGCACACCAAAAACCTGGGCTTGAAGGTATACAGATATACATGTATGTTGTGATAAGGCAGAGGAATTAATGTGGCTCAAGAGGGAATGTAATTCCTGGATTTTATGTTAAAGATAGATACAAAAGCAACAAATTTTATTAAAAGGTAACAAATGCGAAATCAAAACGGAAAGTACAAAACAAAAACAAAGAGTAAATCCAGAGAGCAACATGACATTAACAACATATATACATTCATCAAGACACTCAAGAGTTTCTTAGAACCTTTCTCTCGTACAGCCTACACCTTTCGGCGATGTTAAAGGAAAGGTAAAGTAGTCCCGTTACAGGCCCGGAGGGGCCCAGATGGTTCCAGGACGTTAAGTTTCCCAGACTTCGTGACAAGAGTGCAGGATGATGGTAGTATGTCAGCCTTACGCACCGGCCGCCTTTACCCCCAGGAAATACTCCTGGTACTCATTCCTGTTAGAGGCTGAGTCGACCCCAGGGCCATAGTGCGATCGGAAGGAATTTATGTCAAAGAAAAATCCACTGACACCAGCTGGGATCGAAGCACAACACCTTAGCCACTGTGCTACAGCGGTCCCTCGATGTGAATAAAAGATTATAAAAAAAGTTTGTTGATACTGCTGGATATGTATAGGTTGTTCAATTCGAATGCTTGTTATACGGTAAAGTATGCATAAATTTAAGTCCGAACATGGCTTGTTTAATATTTCACAACGGTGCTTCAAGTGAAGAAGTCATATAAAGTTAAATGCATTCAGAACTTTTCCACGAAACTGAGCATCGATTTGGAAGGCGTCCATCATGGTTTTGGACAGAAAATAAGTCTGGGGGTTTCGTGGGCACAGACCGCCTAGAAAGGCGTTACCTTGACTTTCTCTGAATAAAGGCATCATTTATGCAGGTAAAGTGAAAGTTGTTACTGTGCTAAAGCAACCCGACTAACGAAGTATCAAGGAAATTTCACATATTGTTATATGACAATCTGACAGGAGTGATTTCAGGCTTCCGCCGCGAAGGAGTTGAGAATTGAGCTCTTCTGGGTTATTAGGCAGCCATAATTGGTAAGAAATTACCACTGCTCGCTGCGTAATAACCCAGAAGAGCGCAGCTCTCAATATGATAGGGGTGCAATACAGAGGAGATGTGGAAGTGATTTTCACCACCATCAGCAGAGACAGTAATTACATTTTACATGTATCCTTATTGATTCACAGAAGTTTCAACAAATATAATACACTATATCCACTCAGCACGTTGAGCATTTTCTGTATAATGAGCGTAAAACTTGGAATCTCATTGATTGGATAAATTGAATACCTGAAGCCCATACATGTTCAGTGTCCTGAAGTTTCAGATACGCTGTCACTGCTACTTTCACATAATCACGTAAACGTTTTGAGGCCCAATCTGTCTTTAAGTAACTATCTTTCTGAAGCAAAGTTCCCAAAAAATATTCAAGAGCATCAGTTTTAAACTTCCATATTCCCGTCGCAGCTACTTGCGACTCAACGATATTTCCCTTGTTCCTAAAACCTTGCAGCAAATACAGTTATCAGTCTTACCTCTTTTCTACAGAATAGATTAAGATATACGCGTATACACCGTGAATGGTTTGGACAAAATATTGGTAAGTTTTGACAGAGGCTGAGAACAAGCAATATTATGTACAAATTATTAAAAATATATGGAAATGTTCCTCTGAGATTCCCGCTATATGAGCAGGAAAATGTAACTAAAACACTGTATTCAAAGAAATATTAAAGACGAGAAAATTCCGGCTGCGAAATCCTACTGTTCGATATGAGTTTACGGCAAATTCTAAACGAATAATACAACGGCAATGATTCTGGCTATTCCAGCATCATTCGCTATGCTCAATGCACAATAGAGCACGTCGCTGATTTCATTACAGTTACTTCATTTCTTTTTAAGTTACTGAATGATTTCTCCCGTATTCATGTTACTGTAGCAACAAGTTGTCTGTGAAATAAAATAGCAAATTCCATTGCCCATTTCTTCTTTTATATTACGAGAAACTTCTGAAATTTCTTAATTCCCTTCATCTCATTTTCTAAAAGAAATTGAACTAAACACCGACTGTGAACAAAAAACAAAGACTCAAATCAAATGCTAAATTTAACACAGAATATTTCAAGATCCATAAACGAAGGCTGAAGCGAAATAAAAAGTTTCGTGTGTCACCCAGTTTTTGTACGAAGTGAATTACATTTTTAACATAAATGTGGTAATGTAATTCAGCACGAGGTTATTCATACATTCTTATCTAATGAGTGGAACTAATTTTCCGCATTACCATTTAAATATTTTCCATCACTGACACTAAAATTGATAAAAAAAAACTAGAATTCTTTCAATTAGGACAACAAAGGCCGTATTTCTCCTAACGAATACACAATGATGGAGAGCAGAAGATTAGTTGTAACAAGCGACAAACTCAATTAAGAGTTAAGGCGGTATAACCAACATCTGCGCAGCGTAAGGCTTACCACTCTCTTGATCCAAAAATAATTAGTAGGGGGAAAAACCTTACACTTCGAAAGTTCACTAAAGAACCACACTAAGAATTCGACGAATTAGGTAATCGGGTCCAAAATAATTTAGTCAGTTGGATGTTATTTTGGTTGGCATTAAGAAAGCTTACTTATTGCCCATATTTTACATTAACCCTTATCCTGATAATGTGGAGAATAGGGTGAGCTCCTAATAGTGTCAGCAAAAGACAGATGGGATTTGACTCGGAATTTAAAGGGTTAAGTTCAAATAAATGTTTTCACTTTCATCAAAAGTGATTATCGTGGAAAAATAATGTATCAAAGATTACAGAATATACTAAGGTCGAGATTTTAATGTGTACAAAGGCAAGTAAAAAATAGTTACATTTCAGATATATTATCTTGCAATTCCCTTTGTAATATAAGTTCTGCAACTCTAGCATATAAATATAAAATCTGTAGTGTCGCTGAAAGCCGTTAACAAAAGGGTAAATATTTTTTTATTTTTTAGTCTGACAATGACAGGATGAGGTTTTCAAAGGTAATTGAAAATAACTTTTCTTTCAGAATCAAATCTTGGAAGTGCTGGCTTGAACTCTTGGTTCTGACACATGCCATCCAGTTTCCTCCATTATTTCCTGTGCTTTACCCAGATACTCCCACTTCTTTTCACGCGGCCTATATTTCAACATTACGATATCCAACAAACGCAACGAAATATATGCCTAATTCGAGACACTAAAAAAAAAACAAAATCAAGGCGAAGTCAAATACGAATCCAAGGCAAGTTTCTTTGTAATTCCCCATCCATAAAATTCATAATAATCACAACTTCACCAATTCATAAGAATCCGTTAAATAAAGTAAGAACAGACAACAAAGCTCCTCAGAAAGAATAACAAACTCAGGCAGAATGCAAGACAATTCCAGAAATGGTAGAAGCGCAGAAAGTTGGGACATTTTGCAGTCTCCTCTGGGTATTGTCGTTCAGAGCAAGCTGGCGCCTGAGTGTCAGCAACCCGCGCGACAAGTGCCCTTCAACCTTCAAGGCGGAGCACGGGGTTTAATTTAGCAACTGGGAGTAAACACATTTTACCCAACGCCTTTCACTACGTTGGTGAGTATTCAGTTGCATTCTATACCAATAAAAAATTTGAGTAAACAGCTAACACTAAGAAATTAGACACGATATCGGCAGATGAATGGTCCTTAGAATAAGTGAAACACTAACTTAATCGCAGTTCCAAATATTAGCATGCACCGAATAAGATGCCAACGACAGGCATTATGTAACATGACAATGAGAAGATATTGTTCGAGTCCCATTCTCAAGCTTCCGGTGTGGATTCTCGGCTGTTCCATGGGTCTCATTACCTCCTTGCAATGACTGTGTAGGATGAAAATTTAATACAAGTTTCGTCTCCCGCAAATTCACGTCCTGTAAATTATGGAAGGATCGCTTTTACGGGCACGGCCTTAAACCCGTAAGGACGAAGACCTTTGGGATAGACAAGACACAGAATATGGATGTGAAAGTCTGTGAACACCACGAAACTTCACTGAGAAGACTAACATATATGACACTGTTAACACGTCAGATTCGTCAAGAACGGAAGATTGGAATCCGTAAAGATACAACGAGATAAAAAATGTATGTTAAACGTAGTACTGTGGCGCGTTCGCTAATGTTTATGCCTCTTCGGCTATCCTAATATCCTGATACCATTTCAATAGAAGATAGAACTTGTATGACCATATAATGCCTTTGGCAACAATAAAACCTACTTACATCTTCAAGAAAAGTGCCCGATAATTTTAACGTTTTCAATAAAATTCGATTTTTTCGACAGATTTCCATAAAAGCCCCCAGTATCAAATTTCATGGAAATCCGTGCAGGGGGAACAGCGTGGGTACAGGCGGAGAGACGGACGGGCGGATTGACCGAGCGACGGACGGAGGGATACGACGAAGCCAACAGGCGCCTTTGGCGACTAGGCGAAAGCAACTGAAATCTTATAAGACTCTCAAGATCCAAAATGGAGTCATCACATTCCATTTGGTTTAAAGGACTGTGGACTTTCTTGTGCCTGCTCAACAGCATAAATCATCAGCTACACTGGAAACAAATGTGAGCTGTGTACTAGAAAGAGCTGATTAATGCAGAAGCAGAAGACCACGAAGTAAGGGTAAATAAGAGAGATGGCCCATGTACCGTAGCAGATTCTTGGGAAGAGAGGAGCGGTCTGTCTACCCCTCACAATATAATGGAGAGGTCGGATCCATACGGAAAAATAAATGGGTATCGATTCCTAAATCGACATCGCATTCGGAGCTGGTTCCGATAGTTGCAATGTTAAATATTACTGGCAAAAGAATGAAAACATACGGCCAAAAACGGATTGACCTTCAATACATGTAAATTAAAGATTCGAGTATAAATTAACACGTCTTATGCCTCACAAAGTTATTACTAACAAACTCACCAAAGCCCATTTCAAAATCTCTGTTAAAAAGCACATTAGAAAGCAGCACTACCCAATATTAAACGACATGCGAGTATGTGAGTATTTTATGAGTAAGCGCATGCGCAGGGAATAGAGCCATACGACTAAGAGGATATCGCTACACAAACGTCGTTGTCTGAGGCAGAAACTGTTTAGTTTCTGAATACTTCGTCTAATACACTTCAGAACGTACCTTAGACGCTGAACCACGTGCAAATACAAATCTATGCCGATAACTTGTTCGACGCTGGCACTTCTTCCCGTACTTCGATTACATTGACGCACTCCGTATTAACAGTAATGTCAAAGAGGGATCAATTGGATACAGGGGAACAAATATCTATTTGTAAATATAATGGCAAGATAAAATCAGCGTCAAGATGTACGTCGAAGCAATATATAGTAAACTCACTTTAAATATCACCACATATAAAACTTGTCAAAATGGACTTCTAGCAAATTAATGAAGCCAAATAAGTATAAGTAGAACATTGTAAGAGTGATATTTTTACCTTTTGACGCCGGAATTATTTTTTTAAATTTTAGCACACCCTGTATATAAAATATGAATAATACAGGAACCAAATACGTTAGAATTATGAAACAAACTGCATTTTGAAGAGAAAAAAATGAGAGTATATACCATGTTTAAAATATTCAGTACCTATATTTGTTGAATAACTATATAAAATGCGGTGCGGTACGTCAACTA
>Ga0136643_10003414_pt1 | contig 21421 bp, 15 predicted proteins | sample TergutLab28metaG_FD_96883 | JGI IMG/M metagenome (GOLD analysis project Ga0136643, IMG submission 96883) | Labiotermes labralis P1 segment gut microbial communities from Petit-Saut dam, French Guiana - Lab288 P1 (version 3) (version 3) | ecosystem: Host-associated > Arthropoda: Insects >...
AATGATGTTGCTATCACTACCCCAGTGCCATGCAGCCTTCAACACAATACCTTCTACCTTAGCTTGGGTAGACCAGAGCCCTGTTAGCCAGCGAGTGTTGTAGCAACCCCCATCAGGGTATACCATCCACAACTGTTATGCCTCCCACATGACCCAGGGTAGAGTAGAGTACAAATCTGCAATACCCCGAGGTATGGACGAGGGGTTGGATTTGGGGGAGGCATGTGTTTGTGTGTGTGTATGTGTGTGTGTGGACTTGAGAGCTGCAGCAGTCAATTTGTTAGTCATGGCCGAAGGCTTCCAACAGTAACAACTCTATAGAAAAATTACTTTGTCAGAAGTATTGTGACAGAGTTAGGAAAAATTCACATTTTTGTAAACTATTGGAAACTGCAGACATGTGTACAGAAATTTTGGTTATTGTTATCATTAATTCTGTCTCTCTTGCAGAACGGAAATCAGATAAGATGCGCCTGTACAACTTTGATAATGTAAAAAAGAATCGTCGTTGGTTACGAGACGTCTTAGTCAGTGATACATCTGATTCTTCAAGTGACGATGGCAATGATGAACTGATTACAGAACAGGATCTCCAAGAAATGTTACGTCTTCATCTCCTCAGGAAGAAATACCAGGCTCGTTACTATACAAACCCTGAGGTAAAAAAAAAAAATGGTTTAGCCTTAGTTGTAACATTTCTGCAAACTGTTGACTTTGTGCTAAACACAAATTTTTATTCCTTATAAGTATGTGTTTGATGAAAGCAGTCATTATGTCAGAACTTGTATCAAGACACATCCGAGGTAGTGATCAATAAGTGGTTATATCATATGATGATGTGGTTGTTCAGATGAGCCAAATAGGTCACTTGCTGAGGGTTATGGGCAAGAATTCTTCCCTTCATCCTCGCATAGGTTCAGACTGGCCCTGGAGCTTACTTAGCCTTCTTTTCATTGGTCACCAGAATATTTTCCTGGATGTAGAGTGGCTGGTATATGAATCAGCCCACTAATTGACATACCGTCTAGAAGTTTTAAGAGTATTGCCTTCACATGCATTTAAAAAGCTCTCATGGTACGGTGCTTGGACACCAGGATGTTATGCTGTGTCACTGGGCAAGTGGTTTTTGACATTTCAAAGGACTGTGGTGCCTTCATCTTTGAGGGTTAAGCAGTCCAAGAATGCTGGAAGGTGAATGCAATACTAGTTACTCAACAGTACAGTTTCACATCCTAGAAGAACTGTATTCTCAGCAACATCATTGTGAGAACCTCATACCTTGCAGTGTTTCTTCTTTGTTATGACTCCTTTCATAGACGGAATTCTTTACTAATTCTGGTCGCAGTAGATGTCCCTTGATGTGACAGCGACCCATTGACTATGCTGTCGCTTGACTGAACTGGTTCATGTTCATATTCAACAGATCACTTATTATTTGTGCAGAGATCTCCTGAAGGAAACAATTTGTATATTTTTGCCCATATTTAGACTGGAAGTGTTCATACTGTTTTCTGTTCATCTAATTGCTGAGGTCTGTTTCTGACTTGCTGCAGGCTAATTTGGATTGCATAAAGGTTTGTTCAAAATTGGTTCTTACCATGTGGCAAGCAGATTGGCTTCCTTCAATTCCTGTCTCTCCTGGAACCTGGATGTATCATTGGTACCCTCATATGTGTAGCCATTTTCTTGTGGGACTGACAGTTGTTCCAGAACCACTTAGAATTGATCTCATAATTGCCAAGTGCTTTAATCACAGTTTGACTGTGGTAGGATATAGATGTACCTTTTTTTACCATTAGAAGGCTGCATTTTTCCCCACAGATATTTCATGATTCTCAGAATGAGCAAGAAGTATTTTCCTGTATGGCTTTAAACACATTGTCTTTGTTGTGGAGACTGTTTTCTGTGGGGTAGGAACTGAATTTTAAAACATTGTGTACATGAGTTTTGGGGTTTGAAAAGGCTGTGCTGTGGATCAGATGCTTGGTCATTACTTTATCACAATCAATTTCAGGCCAGTCCATTTGAGATTTGTAGTGGATAAAGTTGTTCTGGGACCAGTACCTCCAAGAGATTCGGTTTTGCCCTGTCAGTATTATTCCAACAATGTCCCATACTCAGTAGGTTTAAGCTGGATTACAAGTAATTGGTTATGATTGACAGTAAGTTACTGTGTCATTGACTTTTTTAACTGTGATGATTGTTTGCTATGTACCATATGGATGACATAATTTGTTATAGAATTGCCAGTATCAGTATTATGGAGCCGGCCTACTCTCCAACTATGACAAATTCCCTGAACATCAGAAACTTATTGTTGGCAATAAAAAGAAAAAGAAAGAAAAGAAGCTAGAGAAGAAAATTAAGAAAATGAAGAAGTTGGGTTTGAGAGATAAACATCACATTGAGGAATGTCATGTAAGCTTTGTTTTGTACCTGAAATTTATAATGTGCTGAATATTAGTGTAACCAGTTCTGCAAAGTGGAGTCTGTCTTGCTAATCAGATAGTTGCTCAGCTGGTCCAGAAATTTGCTGTATTTAATGGAATCTGAAAGTCTTGCACAAAATTCTGCAACTGGGCTTTTTTTTTTTTAACCAAATCCTGTCTACAGCCTTCATTCAGTACTTTTGTAATACTCATTTAAATGAATTTTGTGTGATCCATAATCTGTGCACTGATGGAATATGAATAGTAGTAACAACAGCAAATGCACCCAAATGTATTCAAATTAGTTCGTGTATGCAATGTCATTGTGTGTATAAATTAATTTTAAAATACTTGTGTGCATCTGTTGGTATTACTGTTATGTATATTCCATGAATGCTCAGATTATGTTTGATATAAAATTCATTAATGCCCAACAGGCAAAGGCTACCTATTTTTCAAAAATAGAAGGAACATCTTGTATTTATGGATATAAGGTTCTGCCAGGGTTAGTGATGTTGGTAGTGTAAATGTGATTGCATATTGTAGGATGTCCTTGGTGTGCAGTATGGTTGGAACAGGATTTTATACGTGTTTTTGTTTAGTCCTGATGGATTATTTGATCTTGTTTTTGGTGTATTTTAAACTGTGGTTTTAATTATTGTTATTTTATATCTATGGATTGGTTCTGATACTTCTGTAATTTCATTTTATACTCTTTAATGTATCCATCCTATGTATTTTGCCACCCCGAGGATGGCCACATGGTTGGCTGAAACATGTAGGTTATTGTATATAGAAACTGATTGCCATGTTTGTGTGTGTGTGTGTGTGTGTTTTCATTTGTTGGTACTACTGTTAAATATACCTATTGTAATATTCTCCCAAAGAATGCTAGGTCCTCCAAGTTGTCTCTTTCCTTCAGGTTTTTAAACCAAAACATCGTATTCCTTTTCTGTCCTGTGCATACTACATGTCCTACATTTTATATCATCTTTGACCTGATCACCCAAAGAATTTGCTGTGAAGAGTACAAATTAGTAATAGATATGAATAAGTAGAAGACATTATTACTTGTTAACAGGAACAAGATGCAATGGATGATTTTGATTTTGAAGAAAGTTTGTTGAATTTGAAAGATGAAGATGACCCTGATAGCTTTGTTGACATGATGCCAGTTGCCACCAAATCTTCAAAGGCAAAGAAGAAAGACAGACAATCAAAAAATCCAGAGATAATGGCGATTAGAAGACGAAAGATTTGGGTTATGATGTCGAAGAAGGAACTTGGAAAGGTAAGGAAGTGGGTATAATCATAGGTTGTTCATCTGAGGGTGAATAGAAGCCTGCTGTTTATTCTTGTTAAGTGTTTGTTCGGTCTGATTGGTTTGGCATCTTTCCTTTTTTTTCTCCCCCATTCAGAATTCCTTTCAGTGTCTTGTGTGTACAGTCCAAGTTACATATCCAGCTCATTTAATCCTCATTTTACCTTAGCTAACAGTATCAAGTCTTGTGGGATTGTATTTGCTTTTATGAGTCTCCTTTGTCACGCTCGGAGGTGGGATAGCTCAGTCGGTATAGTGACTAGGCTAAAGGCTGGACCACATGGGGTTACAATCCTTTGAGAGAAGAGAGATTTTCTCATATCCAAAATATCCAGACTTGAAGTGGAGCTCCCCCATCCTCCTCTCCAGTGCATGTTTGGGGTTCTCTTCCTCCAATGGGCAAAGTGTCCAGTTTGTGAGTTTGACTTCACACTTACATCCAATGTTAAGGATGAAAGGAGCTGTACCTCCATTCCTGCATATGTCTTCCTGGCATATACAGGGATAACTTTAACATTTTATCAACTCTAACTCAGTTTAGCTTATTTATTTGTTAATTAATTAAGCTCGTTGAGTTCTAATCTTCATGGTTATACCATGCATCAGTAATATCCAGTGCTTTATTATCCAACTAATGCACTCAATTATATAAAATCGTTAAATTGTTAAAAACCAATTAAACTTACAAAACCCACTCTAACATGTTTCGGTTCACGCAGGAACCATCGTCAGGGAGCTACAACCAGTGCTTAGCTAAAATTACAAGTCAGGTTCAACAGTTCATGTCGGTACAGACGTTGTCAGTGTTATGGCGGCATATTCTGACCTGCTGTGCGTTTGTATAGTTCATTGTGTGAAGAGGTACCTCTTCACATGTGTGAACCGAAACATGTTGGAGTGGCTTTTATAAGTTTAATTGGCTTTTAACAATTTAATGATTTTATATAATTGAGTGCATTAGTTGGATAATAAAGCATTGTTGGGTTCTAATTTACATATGCCCATACCCATGTAAGATCGGCATGTTGTGATATACATTTCGCTAATAAGACTGGATTTACAGTTACTCTTTGCAGTTGTCCAGTATCTTATTTTAATTTGCCACTACCTAAGTTTCATTTACTTACTGTTACCTTTTAATTTATTGTCCGCCATACTCTGTGCTTGCTATGTTACCTGGATAAATATTTACCTGTATATGTATGGTAACTTGTGTCGGTGTAATTTAGTGTTTTCATGTGTGCAAAGTCCCCATTTGCTACAACTAACATAGTAAGTAAAGATGTGAATTTACATCCTGACATTCCGCACTTTCCTTGATTTTACACACCTTTTGTATGGTCCCAGCCACATGCGCACAAGAACAATGATTCCTGGATTTTATGCGTTCCCACATTTTATGCCTTTTTCAGTCCTTGATACACACATGTATAATCTGGGTTTTACTGTAGTTTCTTCTCCAAACTGCATGTTTCTTTACCCTGTGCATGTAAAAGGTATTGTGTCCTCTTTCTGTGCATATGGTGGGGCCTCTTCATTTGGAGTACACATTTTACAGCCAGTTCACTTTCACAATAAGTCTTGCTGTTTTCAAGACATTTAAAATAGTGTGTTCCTACCAGACTGGTCTTGTTATATGTAGAATTCCTGTCCTCATATATCACAGTTGTTTTGCTTTGCATGCAATTCTTAATGTCATATGTCACAGTCGTTATGCTCTATGTACAGTTCATAACCTCATATCTTATAGTTTCTTAACTGTGTACATTTCCTAACTTCACATCTGACATCTTTATAATATCAATTTACATAACTAACTTTACTTGCACCCAAATTTATACACATCATACCTTAGTAAATCTCTTACATGTTTTGGCACGGGATAGGTGCCTTCGTCACGGAGTCCTCTCAGTAGCTAATGCCCTTAAGGACTCCCCGATAATGGCACCTATGCCATGCCGAAACATGTAGGAGTTTTACTAATGTCTGATGTGTATATATTTTGGTGCGTGTAAAGTTGGTTGTATAAATTAATAATTCTGTGCCATGTAGGGTACATGCAATATTAAAATTTTTATAATAATTCACTAACAGATGCACATTTGTATATTGGCACACTTATATTACATTAAAACATTAAGAACTTAATGTAACCATATGAATACAAATTGTGCATTTGTTGGTTAATCTTTATACCTTAGTCACTATCAGTGCATGGAATAAATAACAACAAAAAAATTCATATCTGACAGTTGTTATGCTGTGTGCACATTTCCTAACCTCACTTCTCACAGTTGTTATGCTTCGTGTACAGTTCCAACCTGACATCTGTCACTTGTCATGCCTTGTGTGCAGTTCCTCACCTCACTTATCACAGTTGTTCTGCTGTGTGCACAGTTCCTGACCTGACATCTTGCAGTTGTTATTCTGTTCGTATAGTTCCTGATCTCACGTCTCACAGTTGTTATGCTGTGTGCACATTTCCTAACCTAACTTCTCACAGTAGTTATGCTGTGTGTACAGTTCCTAACCTTACATCTCATGTTTGTTATGCTGTGTCTACAGTTCCTAACTTCACATACCACATTTAACCAGTTTGTTTTTAAGGAATTAATACAATGTTAATACAGTAATTCTTTAATTACCATCTAACTACTGTCAACCATGTACAAATATCTTACAGTTTTTATTATAAAGTAATTGAAAAAACTTGTGGGATTCCAGAAAAACTAAAACAAAATGATGTATGTTGCATTTTTACCTTTTTTTGAATGACTACCTAGCTTGATGATGGTTGATCACTATGCCAAAACATGTAGCTACTGAATAAAACATAGGTATGTTTGACTGCCCAGTTAATGTTGATATGATGTGTAAAGTTTGTAACCTTACATCTCACGGTTGTTGTGCTGTACGTACAGTTACTAACCTCACAGTTGCTAACTTGTTAAGACTATATTTACAGGTTCAGCGAGCAAAGACTAACAATCACAAAGAAATGCTGACAAGTTGCAAGCGAGTGGCACAGTACTGCATGAAACACTGGAGGCAAAAAGCAATGCAGGTTAGTTGACTAGGCCAGAATTTCACATTTTAAGAAGTAATTGAAGTCAAGATTGAGAAGTGGGATATTTATATGCAGGAAGACCTTAAAGTTAAAGGAAGAAAACTGAAAATTAGGGCACAACATATGGTGCTAACTGTCCTTTGGTTCCTGTATATAATTAGACATGTCAGAGCAATAAATTAACCCTTTCACGCTGGAATTAAATGCCTGGGGTACTCCAAAAAGTGCAATAACTGTGCATGTTATTGTTGATGACTTTAGCTGGTTTTGACATTTTAAACTGCGTACAGGTACCAGCTGTGGTTAATATTTGGTACAAAATAGTTAACAGCAGTGCAATATAGTGATGCACTTAAGTGCATAGTTCTGTGGTGGGTTAGTAAAGAGGTCAGCAAAAGTGGTGTCTGAGAAAGCAACTTTTAGTTTTGAAAAATTCTGTTATAAAAATGAGAATAATGGTTAAAAAATTGTATTATATATATGTGTGTTCCTTATAGGTACTGCACATGCAAATCTGACATAATTTTTAAAACATAAAACTGACATCCTTTCAGAACTCCTTTTGCCGATATAACTACATTAACCACCTGAGAACTTCTTGAAACGGAGATGCTGATTTAATTGAATTTACCTGATGTTGTTTTGTATTTCATAGCATTGCTAATGTTGTAATTACTAATAAATAAGAATGTTTTATATTTAATTTGCAGGCATATTTGCCATGTATGTACATTGTTGCACATACCTCATTCAGTGTGTGTTTAACCCTTTAAAGTGTAGTGGTTACATTATGTATGACCAGCTTCTACATTTTGTATATATTTATTATGTAATGTATGAAGGTAGATAGTTGCCACTATATTTGCTGATGGCAGTTTTTTGAATTTGTTTAATGCTTCCAGTCACAGAAAAACATGAAAGAAACGGTGTGGCGAGCAAAGCGTCTTACTAGAGAAATGCAGGCTTATTGGAAACGATATGATCGAGTTGAGCGGGAGACAAGGAGGCGGCAGGAAAAAGAAGCTGAAGAACAACGCAAATTGGATGGGGAGCTGATGGAGGTAAAGTTGATATGCTATCACTTATCAAATTAGAGGTGTTTTGAAGTAGGCAATAGAAGATGTTTTGTAACAAGAAAGAATGCTGTTGCTGAGGTAATTGGAGAGATTCCAGTGGGTATGAATTTAACTTGATTGGGGAAATAGACAATATTCACAGAATGTGGTGGGAAAACCTCTTGATAGATTGACAAATGATTTTATTTAGTATCAGACAGTCCATTGGACCCAACCTGTGCAGCTAATGATGAGTCTGTGGGTGACAGTATTGATATTTTTAAGATGGATCTTTGGGAAATTAGTTGTTTATAAACTGGACAGAACTTGTTCAGGTCATGTTGTATGGTTGCCTTTGGTCTTATCAGTACTGAAGTGTGTTCGCCATGAAGTTTGAAGTATGGAAGGTGGTGCTTACTGAGGTGAGATACCATTATTTTCTGATGGGTCTGAAGTTGTTTTATTTATTTATATTTTTCATTTTAATTCAGAGGGACATATTTTTGCCAAATGTAAAAATGACACTCACAAACATACTGTTCTGTAAGTTCCTCTTCAAGCATTGCCTGTTAGTAAAGATATTGTAATGATAAATCCAGATAACTTGGTTTATACAGATTTGTGGCATAACTAAACACAGCTGGAAATGTAAGCAAGAAGGTTTTGGGTTTCAGGCGAAGCGGCAACAAAGGAAACTGAATTTCCTTATCACTCAGACTGAGCTGTATGCTCATTTCATGTCCCGTAAACTAGGCGGTGCAAATCATCAGGAACAGTTGAGAATACTCAGTCAATTGGAGGAAGAGAAGATTCCCCGGTTGGCAGCCATTGATGACTATGACAGGTAGGCTGTTGCGTGAAACTTTATTGGAACAGTGAGTTGGGGATGAAGAAAAATAACGTCATAATTTTGTAGAATGAAAAACCAGTTAAACTTGTGTAATGTGCTCTTAAGACTCTGTGGTTATTGTTGGATTTTAATGAAGTTACATTTATAATTGTCTTCTATGTATAAATGTTTTGAATAGTGTCATGATAATGTCAAAACAAATGGAACATTTTTCCTCTATGACACCATCGTACCTGGATTTATACTGGGGCATGTGGTAAAGGTCTTCACATATAGAACCCTAAACTTTTAGATGAATGGGAATGGTCTCTGCCACACACACTACTACCTACTCTACCACTGTAGAGAAAAAGCCCTTCTTCATATAGGAGGCTAAAGCTTCATCAGCTACACAAAGCTGAGAGTAGAGTTTAATTAGAATGTAACCATAACAAGAATGTCTGTGATGTGTGCACTTTGTATCACTGTGGTAATCACCAGTTTCACCAATTTTTAAGATGACGTACAATCATACAGAGGTTATGTTAAAAACCGTATTGTTTGTTCCGTTCCATTCAGTGTGTATATGTGTGCTGTCATGTGCTGTTTTGACTGTGTTGTGCCATTAACAGTGAAACCATGAAGCAGAAAGCTAAGAAAAATGTGCATGATGCATTCCAAGCAGAGCAGAACCGAACACGAGAGTTTGCACATGGGGTAGCTCATGAGTTGACGGATGACTTCAAACTCACAGAGACAAGCATCAGTGCAGATGACGAGCGGCCTCAGCCTTCTATATTTCGGGGCAACCTTAAACATTACCAGCTGAAAGGCATGAACTGGCTTGCTAACCTGTATGACCAGGTATGTTCATTAGGATCTGGACAATATTGGATTTTTAAAGACACAGGTTCTTAATAGCTTCTGTTGCTACAATGAAATACTTGTTTCACTTTCATTTGAGAGTATACCAAAACCCCACATATCTAGTTGATAAATTATGCAGATGGTGAGATTGTGGTTGTGTGGTATGTAATGCTGTGTAGTTCGGTGGATACGTAGATGTCTCTGAGAAAAGAACCTGCTGCCTCTATTTCAGTTCCAGAGAGGAAGACAGTAAATTTTTCTGATATGTCAGCACCTTTTTACCAGACTGCATGTAATTACATCTCATAAGACCATAATCTCACATAGTACAATTTCTTGTCTAATATACGGGAAAATATGGTATGTAATTGCTTTTACTGTGGATGGATTTAACCACTGTAACAGTTAAGTAGCTAGCATAAATTATTACAAGGAGCTCTTGTTTATATCTGTGTTCTGCCTACAGTTATTTTTATTTTGGTGTTAGTTTCTGGCAGTATATTTTCGGTATAAAGATTTTCTTAGTTAGAATATGGAAACATTGAATGAACATTTATCATCTGACAATAGGGTATTTTGGATCTCCCACTCTCATGGGGCTGGTGCCTATATATTAACCTGAGGTAACGGCAGTGATGTTGCATGTGTGCAGTGCTTGACCAGTTTGACATTTTGACTGTACATGTGTGCCATTCTGTACCATAAAACACAGCCAATAAGGGTTTTGGTCAGTAGCAGATGTACCATGTTGGAGGTGTTGGTAGTGTGTGTGTGTGTATATATATTTAAATAACACTTTGCATTTTCTGTCTCTGTAGGGGATCAATGGAATCCTAGCAGATGAGATGGGCTTAGGGAAAACTGTGCAGTCTATAGCATTTCTGTGCCACATAGCTGAGAAATATGGTGAGTGATGTCATGTGTTTGAAAGTGCACTTTTCCTGTTCATATTTGAAGAGCAATACTAAAGTCCTCTGCTTTGTGGTAGATGCTTGGGGACCATTCTTGATCATCTCACCAGCATCCACACTCCACAATTGGCAACAGGAAATGGCCCGTTTTGTCCCAGACTTCAAGGTTGTTCCATACTGGGGAAGTCCTCAGGTAAGATTTTGGTTGCCATATGTCATGTGTAAGGTGAGGAGAATGAGTAAAATGTTTCTTGTGTAAATTTTCAGGTTTTTAGGGTGGTAAGTGTGCTGGTAGATGAATACCAACATCTCTGGAGAAATATTGCTTCCATTTCAGGGTCATTTAAATCCTGAGGATGTAGATATATGAAATTTGCATTGACTAACACTTCTGATTGGAACTCATTTTACTAACAGGAACGCAAAATCCTTCGTCAGTTTTGGGACCAAAAGGACTTGCACACAAGGGAAGCAAGTTTTCACGTTGTGATTACAAGTTACCAACTGGTTATTACAGACTTCAAGTACTTCAATCGTATCAAGTGGCAGTACTTGATTCTGGATGAGGCTCAGGCCCTGAAGAGCACAAACAGGTAATACAGTGACTGGCATCCTTCCAGTAATTGGTGTGTATTCAGGTCTCCTGGCCTCTTCTTCTTCTTTCATCATTTTTGTTTTTTACGGGGTGATGGACAAAAAAATCTTCATCTCTTCTTCCCCCAGCCATTTCTTACAACTCTTCTGATTATGTCTGATCCATATTGTTCTGGATCATTTCATATGCTTTTCTCCATTAAATTTAAACTATAATTCTCTTCTTGGTATCCTTATTCTTTCCATTTTCTAAGTAAGATTTCTGAACCTCCTCCCCCCAAGGGCAAGCATCCCGGAGAATGAAGCTTACTGGTCTGCCACTCATGCTGTTGTCAACTTAGGAGTACAACTTAGACATTGGCAGTGGTTTTCAGGGGGAAGTCAGACTGCTAGGTGTTTATGACCTGTAACCAGTGTGTTCCAGGTACAAAGGCATTGAGATGAAGTGCAGTTGTCTCTTGTGCATGTCATTTATATTGTCCTTTTCTGTTGTTTTCCATCTGCTTGTAGCTGTGCGTAAATTTTACTTTAGACTTGTTATAAAGTAAACACCTAACAAACGGCAGTCATTGTAAAGCGACAGGTATGTGTTTTTTGTGCAAGACTAGGGAGGTGATAAGGGACCCTACCCACACTGTCAAAGCCACAGTCATTCCCCAGAGTGAATTACAGTAGGTACCAGTAATGACTCCTAAAATTACTGTGTACAAGAATCCTTTTCAATCTGATCCTGTCTTTGCATCCTAATCTTTATTTAAGGAGTATTTTCCAATGTTTAATTTCCACACTTCTTGCCTCTGTTGCTTATTTTACACTGTTTGACCAAACATCTTTGTCAGGTGGGTAGTGATCCTGCATCATATTGGAGAAGTACCAGGTTTAAGTCTTGGCCCTGAGACTGATATTCCTGCCAGTTCCCCCCCTCCCCACAGAGTTCTCATTCACTCAATGTGAATGCCAGGCAGTGCTGATGAGAGGGGAGGAACCGAATACAAATAATTAGGGCCTGGTGGTCTGGAAGGGGGCCCAGGGCCCAGGGCCCAACTCTGTTGCATATCTCTTTGTCTTTCTCGGAAATTAGGTAGTGATTTACCTTGTTCATGGCAGTTGTGGCCATTGGCCATCTTGTGTATGATGCTGTCTGCTTCGTTTCCTTACTTTTCGCCTTGCCGGTCTGCCCTTTCTGGGGAACCTGAAAAGATTGTTGACCGGGGCCGGAACCCTCTCTCAACAACCCTGATGCCAGGATAGTATTGTAGATTAGGCCATGTCCAAATCCTTTCCAGTTCATTATTTACTAATCATTGTATCACTGAATGCTGTATAATTGGTGTTATTGGAAATGTCATTAAATAAACCAAACTAAATAAATAATTATGAATCACACCAGTTGCTAACCTTTACCTAGGTCTAACACCCCAGTTCTAAGAGACCTACTGTACATTTCTTATTCTCTTAATTTAAAGACCGTGTATTAATATATTTGATCCAGAATGGAATCATATCAGAATCAATCCTTTATTTGAACGTAATAAGATGAGGATTTGACTGGGATGTCGATGCTGTGGTGGTTCCTGACATTTTGAAGGATGGTAGTGTGTTCATTTTCAAGGGTCAAGCAGCCCAAGAAGAACTGTTCATTATCATTTGACTATGTCACCGTTGATGATGAAGTCATCATCATGCTTCAAACTGCCAAGAACCATTTGTCCAACACGGTGTGACTCCCAGAAGACTTGAATCATTAGCGACACTGTTGCAGGAGCCACAGATCTCTCACAATAATATGACTTTGCACATCATATTTCAGTGTTCGTTGGAAGCTGCTCTTGGGGTTCAGTTGTCGGAACAGATTACTGCTTAGTGGGACACCCATTCAGAACAGCATGGCTGAACTGTGGGCTCTGCTGCATTTCATCATGCCTACCCTCTTTGATTCCCACGATGAATTCAATGAATGGTTCTCCAAGGATATTGAGAGTCATGCTGAAAACAAGACTGGCATTGATGAAAGTAAGTATGAGATGTCATTATTGCACTGTATATTAATGACAGACACTATGTTCATCAAAATGTAAGCAGCACGATAGTTCGTGTGGTTGTTTATTGGCTGTGCATTGCGTTACTACAGTACTGCCTGCGTGAAGAGATACTAGCCAAGCGCTGCACTTTTCAGTGGTTGTGCGTTCTGTGTGCTTGCTTTGTAATGGATGTTGATGTATTAATGGTGACAGATTGAAATATGCAGTACATTGACATTAGTAGTTTCTTTTCTCCTTCCTCCCTGCCTAGTAGTCTTTATTTCTTCTTTCCTGTTTTTCTCTTTTTCTTCCTGTTCCTGGAACTTTCAAACACCATATATGGCAAAACTTCAGTTTTGGCCTTTTGCATTTAACTAGTACTCATTTTATGCACTTTAGTTAGATCCAGCAAAATTTTCTTATGAACCAATTTTGCATTTTCTGAAATTTACATTTATCCAAGGTTTTTAATCTGTTTTTGAGTCCTGACAGTGGCTGTTTTCCCATTTTTTGTTTACAGTAGTCTGTTTTCAAAAATTTAATGTTTTTCTGCACATCCGTGGAAGTTTTCCCTAGTGAAATATGTGTATCTTTATATGCACAGATTTATAAATTTCATTCCAATGAGGTCAACCAACCATTACACTGGTATACTTGGGCAGCAGCGGCCATTTCGTTAATGTGAAGTTGATACCTGCTTGATGCTAGGTTTGGCATTAATTTATTTCTTGCCTGAAATGTGGATATTAGTACACAATTGATGGTTACTGATAAAAGTAATATTGTATCACAAGCTGTTGTTCCCTTTGGAATGTGTCAACCTGCATTGCATTTGAGACTTACAATACTCACGCTAAACACAGTTACGAATATCTGTGAAAAAACTGGATGTTTTATGCCATCTGCGGACTTTTCTCCAACCAGCAGAAATCTTCCAAAAGGTTTCTTGGTAGCAGCTTGCTAAAATTATGGTAGAGAAGCAACTAAACACGTTTAGTTCAATTTTGTCACTTTTATTCCCCTGATTTATATTCTTCTTCAGTTTTAGATTGGTTGTAAGCAGTCCCTTCAAAAATATAAAATTTAGATTTCCCTATGTCATTTTTGAGTAAATCAAATTCAAAATTGTTTTCCCATATACCTGTGTAATACTAATACTTGATGTTATAATTCTGAAGGCAGTTTACCTGATGGTGGTTGTTGGTACTTGAAACAAGAATTTTAAATGTTTTATCCTTGTTTCAGAGCATCTGTCCCGACTGCACATGATCCTAAAACCTTTCATGTTGCGGCGAATAAAGAAGGATGTAGAAAATGAGCTTTCTGACAAGATTGAGATTATGGTTTACTGTCCATTGACAACTCGACAGAAACTTCTTTATTCAGGTATGTACTAAATATTGTGAATCAGTCGATACCTCCTGTGCTGTGTGCTTTGGGGCAAGCTAGAGTTAGAGGCAAAAACAAGAAATGTCTGGACTGAGGCTTGTCATGGCAAATGTGAAGTTCATTAACGTCTCTTGATATATTCTCCTGGATCTATCATCCTTAGACAAATCCTCCTCTATTCTTCTTTGTACTGATCATCTGTCATTTATTTTTGTCCACCCATCTGCTCTAAGATTTTATCAGAATCTGGAAAAGGATTCAAAAAGTAAATTTAGCAGTTTGTTTAAGCCATAAGTCAAATAGCCCTTAAAATGAAGTGTACTGAATTAATTGTATGCATAGTAGTGCTCCTGTAATGTTACTACAGCATTTAAAGTTTCATCAGCATTTGTCCAGAATGTATGTTACAGTTTGTTTGTTTGTGTGTGTGTGTGTGCATGTGCAGACTCATGTGACTGCACACAAGTGCTAATGCAGCTAGGGTGTGAGTGAATTAGTTCAGGTATGTGCTTAAGAAAAGTGGTCTGTATAAAACAGACTGAACTAAACCAAATACAAAATGGGTAGACAGAATTTATTTTAGGTTTGCTTTGCCAAGTTTGAACAAAATTGTTCAGATGCTTCCTGCATTGTTACTAACAGGCAAATATGGGCATGACACACCTAAATGTGAATATGAGTGTGGTCATTTGATGTCTGTATTATATAAGATCCTTCTTTCTGTCCTTTCGGATTTGACACCCATGAATCAGAGTTGTGTATTACCCAGAGACCACACTTTTGTGATCAGCAACATCAAAACCTCAGATCATGTGAAATTAATGGTTTTTTGGGGGGTGAGGCTAGGGGGGCGGGGGACACTGACACATGGAGACTGAACAGAGAATTCAATTAAATATGCATTTTTCTTTCTCAGCCCTCAAAAAGAAAATCCGTATTGAAGATCTGCTGTACTCATATAGCAGCTCGAATCAGACCTCTCAGAGTGTAACATCCAGCCTCATGAATCTCGTCATGCAGTTTCGTAAGGTAAGTTTTGTAATTTTACTGATGTGTGCTCCAGTTAAACTAATGCTAATTTGATGAGGGACCCTTATATGTATATATATATATAAATAAAATTCATAATATTATTTTTTTAAGGTGTGCAACCACCCTGAGCTGTTTGAACGTCGGGAAGCAAAATCCCCCCTCTTTTTCCGCTGCCTGGAGTACGTACAACCTAAGTTACTGTTTGATGATGGACTTTTGCACCTAGCAATGCCCAGCAAAGATCACTTGTTATATAATCGCCTCAGCATCTTTGCCGTGGAGTATATTCACAGATCTATGTTTCCTGTGGAACCCAGGCAAGGTAAGATTGAAGTCATGTACTGTGGAATGTGTGCCATTATTTCTGTAGCCTACTTTACTGTTTAAGGGGAAAGAAATGTGTTTTTTAAGTCACCATGCTGTTTGAACATGTGTGTGTGTGTGTGTGTGTGTGTGTATGTGGGGCAGGGCGTGGTTTTATGTTGTCTGTGGGGGAATATTGTATGAAATACAGCCTATAGTAAAATGAATGCTTTATACATGTATTCATTTGTAGTATGAGGATGCAGACATGATGATAACAGGTATTGAAATGAACAAGGGTGCACAATTGTCAGGTGCCATGTCGCCCAGGTGACCGAATTTTGTACTGGACATCATATATTTATGGGTCCTCAGTATGGAACATACTTCATTTCATGCTTCTTGTGCATAGTATTTTGACGTGGCTCCTAGATGGAAGTGAACAAGAACAATCACTTGCTGAAATTTTTCCTTTTGTAATTTATAGGTATCCGTATTTGTTTCAGGAGTAGCTGCGAACATGCATAGCTGCTTTTCTTTCACACGATTCAGTGATCTCTCTCCAGCTGAAATGCACTACATTGTTTTGGGAGGACTCATTTGTGTGTGAGTAGAAGTAGTTAAATTTATGTAGTTAATGATGTTGTGGATACCTGATTATTGACTGGAGAAACAAGAAATGCATATGTAATTTTGATGCAGAAAATTTATGAAGAGAAGACCAACTTATAGTTGTGACTAAATATTAGAACTGATATGAGATGTGTAGATTGCTGTGATACTGAGCTGCTCAGGATAAGGTTCAGTTGTGATCACTTTAGTTTGTTGGTTTATCACAGAGAGAACTTGAGTCAGGAACAGGAAGGGTGCCAAGTAAGTTTGCTGCCTAATGACCCGTTCTTAAAGTGTTAAACATTCTCAGTTTACATGAGAGATGACAGCAGTTACATACCTATTTTACTGAATACATTTTGTGTTATGTGTTCAGTTAAATAAAATAACTGTAATTATTGGTATTAAAGGCATAGTGAATACCCTTGTGAATTTGTTAAATGTTTTATTTATTTATTTGTTTAATTTGTGTTTATTTTATAATTCAGTTATTCAGAGTACCATATTTATCTGAATATAAGACAAGAATTATTTTGTAATTCATCATATGATAAATGGTGGGGTTGCCTTATGATTGCATACAAAGATAAGAATGTTCTGTTTAGGCATTTTCCTGAAAATTGAAGACTTTGAAGGAGGTTCATCTAGTAGGCAGGATCATTTTTTATTCAGGTACATATGTTACATAGGGTAAAATGATTAATAATTAAGGAATAATGAATTAGAGAGAATGTGGAAGGTAATGCCTAAGATCTGATGTGAGATACTTTGTCTGCAGTTGTCTGGAAGGACTGAGAACTGTGAAAAGTGTGAGTCAGGGTAGCTGGTCTCTGACCTGAAATTTCAACTTGGGGACGTCTGAAGTATGATATAGTAGTGCTACCTGCTTTACTGTGATGTTTAAGTTTGCAGATTGTATCTTTATAATTCCCAGAAATTATCCTGTAGGCTGCTCTGACATACACCACAAGAGGTGTGTGAGAGATTAGGGATTTATAAGTAGCAATAAATGATTGTTATGTGTGCAAATTAAATGTGTGAATAAGTGGTACTGAGTCCGTTTGAGACTGATTGTTCTTCTTTTTTTCTATTTGATAGGTTGCTACACTTGGCTCACTGCCTGAAGTCTGGTTCTCTAATTCACCATCGCCACAGATGGTGGCATGATGACCAACGCATCTGTGTCTCGGCTTCTCGTAATCTGTTCCTGCTCTCTCCAGAACACCAACTGTCTGTCCCTAGTATTGAATCCAGTACCATACTAAGGCATCTTGTTTTTACATCAAGAACATCCTCCAGTGGCAACACAACTTACACACACACCCGTCATGTCCACCATTCAATGCCAGAGACAGTTGAACATCGTATTCTCCGCAGTCGCAAAGCTACAGCTGTAAGGAAAGGTCTTTGTGAAGTGGATGCAGGCAGTGAGTTGGAGGATCAGCGCTCAAGTGGGAAGGCTGCTGCCTTGAGTCCTCTGCACCGAATGGCAAGCAAGCCCCCACCTGCTTCTCCAAAGGTACAGTTATGATTGGTCCTTCAATTATATTATTTTATTGTTGTTTTAAATGTATATGATTTATCTGAAGCTTAGGTGGTGTGGTCCATTATGGGGTCTAGTCTATGGAGTCAACAACCAGAGAAGTGGGTTTCAAATGACATGGGAGGATTGGCATGCAATGCAAGCAAATATAGTTGGAGCCAGCAATGGTCTGTTCCATGTTATTATTGTTGCATGTATTGCAGGGACTGAATAAAACCAGGAGTAACCCCCCGTGTTAGTGGTTAGTAGTCTGGCAAATTTTTGAACTGAGATTCTCCTGGTTACAACCCTGGGGTGTTGGTACCAAACTAAACTACTCAGTGGTGTAGCGTACCTTGTGCTACTAAAGTAATGGTCCTTTACAGTGTGACACTGTAGTTCGATATGCGGTTACCAACATTTTATAAGAAAGTGTTCCATCCAACATTACTAGGATGGGTGCAGCAGGTTTCCCCTCCCTTGTTGTGTCCCTGAGCATGGCTGCTATCACATTGTGTCCCAGCAGATATAGGCTTTCTGTCCAATAAAGCTGCCATGCTCAGGGTTTTGATAAAAGGGATGTAATTTGTGTTCCATCACGTTCCAAACAACAGTAATCTTTGAAGCCACTGCCGTGAGACCCTAAAATTCCAGTACAGATTAAGTTTTTACAGATTACTCAAACATTGACAACAAAAGATAAACTCTGAAATAAAGGCATAGACCAGATGTGAATGTGGAGGGATACGGATGTGGGTCATGTTAATGTTACTATGGTATGGGTATGTGTGTTGCCAACAAATTGTTATGCCTGCTGTTTAAGCAGTCATTTTGTGAATGATGTTATTAAATTGATGATGCATGAATTTAAATTGCAATTTCTAAGTACATACCAATGACATGAAACTTTCACTGTATTTTAACTTCTCATTACAGACTTTACGTAGTCCAAACCATTCAAAGCTGTCAGATATGAAATTATCTCCAAGAATGAGCGGAAGTGGTGGTGACGATGAGGGCCATTTTCCAGGGAAAGTTCCAATTCTCCCAGAATTCCCACACATCCCTCATCCCTCAAGGATCCTGGAGTGTGAGCCAACAGATCTGCCACCATTCTTATATTACACAAGTCCTAAAGTTCAGACAAGAGCTCCCCAAGTGTTCTGCAGTAGCAGAGCAGCAGCATGGCATATGCTACGTCACCAGCATTGTACCAGTGTAGCAGGTCTGCAGACTGTCTGGTTTGGTTCCCCAGAAGCTGCAGCCCTTCATGAAGCCAGGTCACAACATTTCCATCCACTTCCTGTAGGAGGTCTTGTGGCAGCAACTCCTCGATTCGGTTGGTCAAACATCATCGTGCCTGGTAAGTCAGATCAGAATAATGATTGTAACTTTGTTCATTTTACTGCTTACATTTATTGTGGTAATTATGGTCATTAAATGTAATAAGACTGTAACCTGTAGGGAGAGGCCACTAATGAGATGTAGGCATGTCTGGGAAGAAAATATTTCAACATGACTCATATAGTGTGGTTGTATTTGGCCCATTACAGGGACCAGTAGACTGGTCTTGTGATCATTGTACTGAACCTCAAGGTTCCCTGAAAGGTCACAAACTTCTTCACTGGCCTATCTGCTGTCAGCTTCTGAATGACTCTGCACCTTGCAGTTAGTGAACACATGAAATTATGCAGAAAACACATAGATGGCATTCTGAAACACTTGCAGATATGCTGCCACCTGTGAGCCAGGTATCAGAGTTATTAGTTGTAGAACTAATTGATTTTACTGGCAGCCAAGAGATGGCATGCATTGTATTGTCAACCTTGAAACTACAGTACAAAGAATATTGTCATAACTGAAGGCAAGTAATTTGCTTTAACATAAATGGAGCCAAGAGGAGGAGTGAGCTGCTCTCATCTTCACTGTGACAGAATTAGGTTCAGGTGGATACTGAAGTGACTGGGAGAAATTGAGTGATTATATTGAAAGATAACAAGGATAGTGAAAGGAAGGGGGAAAGGTCTCATACCAAACCAGATATGGTTTGGAAATTTTTAAATGATGCTATCAGAGTGGCAAATGGCTGTTTTCAGGAAGCATGTTCCTCCCAAATGCCAGTACATATGATACGATACAATATTATCCAGAAGACGCATATTTTTACAAGTAGTTCCTGACATTTTGGAGAAATGTTAAGTGGTCCAAAGAGCCTGTTTGACCTTGACAATGGACGCACTATTCTTCTGTGAACCACAAGTAACCATTTACCGGTTGAGATGGTGGAGCATTCCAGACTGCTTGAATTGTCTTGAACACTGCTGTGGGTACCACAAATTTTGCACTGTATAGTGTCAGTAATAGATGAAATTTAAATATGGAGCATTGGTGGGGTGATACGAAGGGGAGAAGCAAAATATTCAGAGAAAGTATGTCCAAGTGCCACTTTGTTCTTCATGGAGCCTGCATAGAATTATGTGGGATCGTGTGTGGGCCCCTAAATGAGAACCTGGTGACTGCCTGAACTACAGTACAGCCCCTTTGCATGTTAATAGCATTTACCCCCCATTACAAAAAAATGACCCTGCATGTAGTTTGACCTCCATGATCTTAAATTTTCAGGAAAATACCTGTACGAAACATATTTAAATTTATGCATGATTATAAGGCAACCCACATTTTTCATCTGATCTGTTGTGAAAAGAATCTTGTCTTATATTTGTTTCAGTTTGGTGTATTCAGTTTTTAAGTTTGCCTTATAGTCACAAAATTACTGTAAGGTTTTCACAAAGCACAGTTTGGGAGCTACTGTTATTTGTTCTGTTGCTAGACTGTATGTCTGATTTTTATGCTTATTATGGCTTTGTTGTCATGTCTCTTTCAAATTGAGCAGGTGTACTGAATTTGAGTGACAAGGTGAAAGAATGAAATGTGTGCAGTCTAGTAACAGGTCATCAACGTACGTCGCAACCTTTATGAAACAAATCATTTGGTGGCAGGAGAGTCCTGCATTAATGCAATGATTGGATTGTAAGGGATGTGCTATTTATTGCTAGTAGTCACAGGATTTTCATAAGCCCCCACCCCCACCCTCACTTTTGTGGTTAATTATTTGTCTTATTGTTAGCATGAATGAATTGTGCAGTTGATGAATTGTTTATGCTTCAGTGAGCAGGCATTGTGTGAATGTGGTGTTGGATGGGGGGAGGTGGGGGTGACAAAACCGACCACTTTATGCCCGTGGTGTACCCAGGAATTTTGTTCGGGGGGGGGGGGGTTCAACAAATTTAGTTGAGGACAGAGGACAGAGAGAACGGTGATCTGGGGGCAGCAGCCCCCAAGTCAGGGGTTCTGGAAGCATCTGTAATTTGGTACAAGAAATTTCATTTCATATAGAAAAATTTTCTTAATTTTTGGTACTTAAAGACTATTTATGATGACAACCAATTTATTTATCCTTGCTAATGTA
>Ga0136643_10003415_pt1 | contig 21419 bp, 15 predicted proteins | sample TergutLab28metaG_FD_96883 | JGI IMG/M metagenome (GOLD analysis project Ga0136643, IMG submission 96883) | Labiotermes labralis P1 segment gut microbial communities from Petit-Saut dam, French Guiana - Lab288 P1 (version 3) (version 3) | ecosystem: Host-associated > Arthropoda: Insects >...
CTCTGGCCAATATCTCCGTAACCATTGAACTTTGGATATAGGTGTTTTGGGTTATATCGGTATAGTTTGACCTAAGGAACACTCTCCCGAAGTTAGGTCCCTTCCTCCTGGGACACCCTGTATATATATATGTGTGTGTGTGTGTGTGTGTGTGTATGCGTATATTATATGATCGTTATTTTTCTCTTAAGATTTAAGAAAAAATATTCCTAATGAAGTATACGTATACAATCAGCTAGTACAAGTTAATTCGACACAAGTTCAGCAGAAAATTACAAGTCATTGTAGGAGTAATATAAAGAGACAAACACCTCAGGAATATTTGTGGGTTGATTAAATTTTCTCGAAGTAAAACATCTTTTGTAGACATAAAAATAACACAATAGCTGTAATATTGTATACCATAGAAACATGCTCCTCTCATGTATACAATTGCAAATACCCAAATAAGTTGATGAGGATAAAGATGATGATGATATTATTATTCATCATCATCATTATCATTGTTCTTACCACCACCACCACCAACAACAACAACAACAACAACACCATGTATTCATATTGACAAATTCAAATTTCGATTCTCGATAATTTTTAAAATATTTCGAATTACTTTCATCATCTATATCAGTATAATTTATAAACGTATATTCATTTTTCACCAAAGTTTCCAAAACATAATTGCACTTACTTATGTTCGGTTACTCACCAAATCCATTGTGTCCTCGAAAGAAGTTTTGTTTCACTTGATTTATTACAATACTTTTGAATACGTTGCTCCATGTTATGTTGCCCTTCGTAAGCTCAACAAAATGGTCGTTATTAAAACTGATTGATTCCACAATTTTTTATCAACAGTTAATGTATTGTGCGACGCTGGATGTTACATAAATCCAATGCACTCAGGCACGATACACGTCATTCTAGTCAGAACGCAAACTGCCTGCCGCCTGCAGATGACGTGACGGTCTGTCATTGTGTTATTAATGGAACGAAATAATTTATTTTCAGCCTCCCTTAATGGGTACTGTGTCTTTCCCTGTGGTAAAGCGGCCGGGACGTGGGGTTGACCACCCACCCGCATCCAGTGTCGAGGTTAAAGGAAGAGTAGAGCTATACGTCTACTCACCCTCTGGCCTTTATGGCTTGTTCTAAGGTGAATTTTACCTTTAAGTTACTAATTTATTCCACATAGTGTTGATGTGAAAAAATGGAATTCGGCATTTACGTAGAATTCTCAGCGGAAATTCCCTGTCACAACATGAAGTCATATGAATTTGTGGAGGTAGAGCTCCCCTCATTCTTAATTTCTACACAAGAATAAAACGAGTGGTCTCAGTTGCCAACCGTTTTACCCCCCAGACCCTCTTCTGGTAACTGAATAGTTGACTAGTTGCATCAATGAAGGACGAGGACTGTGTGCAGAGAAACAAGAACGGCCGTGTACCGACACGTAACATTGAAATGCTTTCGTGCAACCATCATTGTAGTGGAAATACAATAAATATTGCATATTGTGACTGTCTTTGTAGTCTTTGGTATCCAGCTTGCAATGCACACGCGTGTCCGTCTCTACAATATTTTTTTCCACATTATCTCTTAAACGGTACGATTGTATAGAAAGAAGGCATTGAAAATAAAATGCGTGTTTGAATTTCACTACAATTTGTGTCCGAAATATTCCTCATTCCAAGAAGACCTGAGCTAGGTATTGTCATACATGTATACACGTCTTCATGAAAGTACCAAGTATTCTTCTCCGATTTTAACGGCACTTGAATTTTCTCGACAGATTTTCGAAATAAATGCTCAGATATCAAATGTCATGAGAATCCGGCCAGTGGGAGCCGAGATTTTCAGTGCAGACAGATGGACATTGGGAAGCTAATAATCGCGTTTTGAAAATTTTTCGAACGAAATCAAACACGGATCATCGTTCGTTCATTCAACAGCAATCTTTTTACTACTGTAGTCCAATTCCATTAAAAATTGCACAACAGATCTCTGTCACATTTACAGTGTATAATAGTGTGGGAGTCATTTGGAACAGTAATTTATATTTTTATAATCACACGAATTGCATGTTTTCTCAGCGTTTCAAAATATTTGCTTAGTGCCAATATACTACACCTTATTTTTCCACTACAGATAATCTCTTGGTTATATACAGCATGTTTATACGGTCTCAACTAGAATAGCATTCGTCTCCTAGGACTCCATCGGTATTTCACTTGCATATATTTTTTGCTGTTGTAAGTACTCACCAGTTCTTGAATGAGGTTTTCCTGTGTCTTTCGTGTTTAAAGTCAACATTCTGCGTACTTGCAGTGATCTGTCGTTTGGTCTTACTGGCTTTTTGTCGTTGTCAAGGACTTAAATGATTAGGAGTAAAACCAATCAATCACTCAATGTAATAATAATAATAATAATTCATTTCAGTGGGTATTTATTGACGTGTAAGCTTGGTTGATTAAGATTGGGTTCGAGATTTCACGGTTCTGATGCACATAGGCCTTAATTAACGGGCCCTTTGTGCCCCCTATCAATTTATGGGAGCCCTGTTACTTTGCAAAAGTTCCAGATGGCCCCCAGATTTACACTCTTGATGTCCTCTGGCCCCAAGGAGAAGGAGCCCAGATACATATGTCTGTGTGAAGCCAAAGCTTCACATTCAAATAGAATGTGGGCCGAAGTTTCTTCCTCTGTCCCACACCTCCTACAGTGTGAAATGTCTGACAATCCTCTTAGGCGAAGATGTTTTCTCAGGGTGTTATGTCCAGTGAGAAGATCAGTAACAGCCCTAAATTTTGTCCTATTAAAGGACAGAAACCTAGCTTTGGCATCCAGACAAGGTCCCGAAATTAGATCTCGAGCCTGTCTTTCGGTGTCGCCAAGACCTCGCCACAATACCCCATGCTAGTTAGCACACCAACGTATAATCCTTCTTCGTATATCCTGTCTAGTGACTCCCAAGGCCGTCTCAAGTACAACAAACTGTAGTGTTGTGAGTTCGTCGGCGATCTCATTACTTCGCACTCCAGCATGTCCAGGGACCCAGCACAGCCCCACCGCATGCCGGGTAGAGATATCATTCAACGCCTTTTGACACTGTTGGACCAATGGTGACGCTATTCTGACGGCCTGAAGAGCGTTCAAATCCTTCTGACTATCAGAGCAGTTACTCACGTATTTCTCTGGTCTATTTTGAAATTGAATTTCACAAACACATACCAAGATAGCATATATCTCATCCTGAAAGACTGTAGCACATCTTCCTAGAGAGAAGCTGAGCCATCTTTCCACAGACTGCCCATAGACCCCAGCCCGGTCCCCTCCTTCATCTTGGACCCATCTGTAAACCGGACGAGCTCTTTGAGTACAGGAGGAATGCCAGTTTCCCTGGTCCAATCTTCCCTAGTCAACGTAGTAACCATATATTTAGGTTCAAAATTGAATGCTGGCCTCATAACATCTACCCCATATTAAATATGGGATTTGAATGCTGAAACCGCATTAAAACACTGCTATGTCCTCGACTGGGATGTACGTAAGAACAATTTCCCAGACTCCAGAGACGATGTGCAGCTGACCTCGCCTCACTCTGTACCACTAACTTCAGTGGGGGGAGGCAAGTAAGTGCTTCCACAGCATTGGTGGGAGTGGTGCGCATCGCTCCTTTTATCCCTAAGCATGTCAGTCTTTGGACTCTGCTCGGTTCTTTCTTGGCACTGGCCGTCTGACAACCAGGCCACCATACCAAGGATGCAAAAGTGGCGGATGGCCTAATGATAGAGACGTAGAGCCAATGAACCACAATGGGTCTCATGCCCCAAGTCATACCCTAGACCCTCCTACAGGCCCACAGCAGATTGTGAGCCTTCCTCACCTTAGCATCCACGTGGTCCCTCTAGGTTAGCCGTAATCCAGGATTACTCCAAGATACTTGACCGACATAGGGCAGTGTAAGGTCGTCCAAAAAGACGTGGCTCAAAGAACCCTGGGAGTTTCCTTCTCGTGAATGCAAAAAGTCCAGGCTTGTCGGGATTAACCGATAGCCCGAGCTCGTCACACTATTTTTCTACAGTATGAAGGGCCCATTGTATGAGTCCTGATACCGTATCTGGGAATTTCCCCACCGCCAGAAGACAGATGTCATCCGCAATTCCTTAATTATACACACCTCTCCCATTGAGCCTTGCTAACAATTCATCAACAAGGCACCATAGGAGAGGCGAAAAGACACCTCAAACGTGTAAGCTTAATAGCACTAGTGTCTATTATAAAGCCAGCACAAAGACACAAATACAACACAAAAACAGTACAAATACACATAAGCAAAACACTAAACTGGCAAAAAAGCAATAGGGCAGGAAAAAACAACAGTAAAAATATAATGGGGCAAAACACCTAAAACATGAGAAAAACATAGATAAGTTGATTAAAAATGTCACAGTTCAGTGCAGAATATATTTTAATGACGTAATGGGTTTGCCAAGGATATCGACGTCTTTGCACACAGGATCATCTCCCGAAATACATCTACCAGACGGAAAGTACAGGGTGGGGCATAAAGATCTCCCACTTTTCGAAGGGGTACTGTGCGGGCTGTAGTGGTGGTAGAGAGGTGGGAGTGTGTCATGCGGTTGGTTAGCCTCTACCATTGTCAGCACCCATCATGGGTTGGACCGGTGAACATCGGGGCTTTGTTGTTGTTCCCTGGGCTTTTGATCTCTTTAAGGGGAGACGTGGAGTGGCCGGCACGGTCACCTGATTTAAGCCCGTGTGAGAGTGATGAAGAACTTCCGGGAACGTCTTCAGCAATGTGTTGCCAATGTCGGCCGCCTTATGTCTGATCTGATTTTTAAAATCCATTTAAAAACCGTTTTTAACGTAGTTTTCAGAAATATATTCAATTTTTTCCTAGATGGCTGCTTTCATATTTTAGACCTCTTCGAAAAGTGGGAGATATTTATGCCCCATCCTGTATTTACAAATATTAGCAAGTAGTGAAGTGTTTCTAAAACTGCGAGGAAGATCTCGAATACCAGTAATTTCCAAAGATACGGCGAAAAATAATAAACCCGAATAAATAAAAATAAAAATTAATGCTTAAAACCTTATGCCTTCAGGTATATGGACATTTTAATGTTAACACTATATAATTTGAAATAAGATGGCGATTGTCTGTAATGAACTTACATGGCTCAGGAAATGACAAATGGCGGACTCAAGTCAGCATGGGCTAATGAACCTTCGGTTTTCGTAGACAGAGAGAGAAATCTAGAATATTTTGTAACTTTTTACCTTCTCAATAAGCTTTTGTAACAATAACATCAGTCAATCCGTTATTTTTCGCTACGAATTAGTATTCAGGCCAAACCCAACTTGATAATGGTGCAAAATTTCTTTATTGCTTCTGTCGGGTGTACAGGCATATATGTTGTTAAATATTCTTGGAATTCTGTTGCAATTTGTTGTTCGGTGTAGAAAGTTTTTTTTTACAGAAAGGCTAAGACCTGATGGAAATGGATGTGCAAAAGAATTAAAACACAGTAGAACAAAGACAAAATTTAAGAAATGTAACTGAGCTGCAATAAAGAGATCTTTCAAGAAATAAATTCTACTTTTGAACACATGTAAAACCTTCAACTCTGTAAAGAAGAGACGAGTGTATTTTATTTAATATAATCATCTTGCGTTTGTTTTTTAATTTCTGACACTACGACTCACAAAATATTGCTGTAATTGACATGGCTTATTCCTACTTTGACTTAAGGAAAGAAAGAGAAAGACATGCAATTTACGTACAACGGATTATTGAACTGCTTTCGTGCAACCATTGTTGCAGAAGTATAGCAATGCGAATTACACAATATAAGAGCGTGTTTACAGCCTTAGGTACCCAGCAAGCAAGGGTCATGCGCCATATTGTCGCCTGCCCAGCTGTGCAATATTTTACACACATTTCCTCTAAAATGGCACGCTTTTTCGGAAAAAAATTAATGAACATAAGATATGAGTTCTGATTTTCTCGACAACTTTTGTCTCAAAAATTTCTCACTCTAAGAAATTAGTGAGATATAATTAAGAATGTATATTGGTCTTCATGACAAGTGCCCGTTATTCTTTTCAAATTTTGACGAAACTTGGATATTCTCGACAGGTTTTAGAAAAATTTTAATGAAATAAACATTTCATAAAATTTCATAAAGTGGTAGCCGAGGTGTCCATGCGGACGTGCGGATGGAAGGACAGGCGGAAAGACAGACAGATGGAGAGACATGACAACGTTAATAGTCACTTTCGCAGTTTTGCGAAGGTGAATAAAATATATTTTGAAGCTTCATATTCTTTCTATTATTCGCCCTATATTACAATAATCAGACATTCAAGCAGGAACGTTTGCACAGCCGGGATTTGAATATACTCGTATATGAAAATTTATTAGAAGCTGACGAAATCGGACGATTTCAAAGATGAGTAAATAACATTTACCGTAAAAATGTTTAAATAAACAGAGTACGCACTGGGTTCATATCTCTCAGAATGAATTTAGGTGACAGGATTTTCTGAAATCAGTAATAATTTTTCAGTTCTGTAAGCGGCCGAGAAATTCTTGTCCAGCTGAAAGACCGTCATCTTGCGACGGTGGGTTCTGTTCCACCGGGTTAGTTACTGTTGTTTACGGCAAGGCAGTGACGTAATGTCGTAAGGTGACAGTATCATAATGGCAGGAATTTGTAATACTTGATGTGTGTGTTGCGGGGATAAAGGAGACAACAGCAAGTGACTGTAGTTGTGGTGGTGGAGAGACTCGAACTTTGTATTCTTGATTAATCTAAACCGAAATGCTACATCAGTGTCACGTACTGATTTAATGGAGACAGACCTGCAATGATTAGTTTATTATCTACGGGCGTGGACGACAAAATTGTCGAATTAGCTCAATCAGAAATGTCCGAATTATTTTTCCCTGCACTTTACATTATCATCATTCCTGTGGTTAATCATGTTCATCTGTTAAAATAATTCATCAAAAATGAACGTTTATAAAGCGAAATGGCATAAAAATAAGCACAAATCGCGCATCGTGTCGACAAATACATATATCGCCTTCTACAATGTAGTGCAGTATATTTCGTCACATTTAATATTTAGAGGGAAAAGAAAGTTGAGCTTGTCTTTTTGATCGATGACTTCACGTATGTCATTTATTTGTGTATTCCAAAACTGATCACAATATAACATTTCACTAAAATCCCTGTACCCAATATAGTCCTGACCTTATTTCAATAACAGATGAACATCCCAACGTAAAGCACTTTAAGACTGTACTTCCCCTACTGATATATCTGACATGGCGAAATTTCAAACTTCAAGAGTGTAGTGCAGCACTGAGCGTGACCATGAACGAATTTTTAAAGTGCTGAAATAAATACAGTTTTCAATCTGCCGATGATAGCAACACCTATGAAAATATGTAAGGATATATCTGAGCATTTGCACCTAGAGATTACTGGAAAGTCTGCTATAACAAATTCCTTGCATAAATGATGACATACCGTAGCATCAATTCATGGCTCGTACTCTGCCATTTTACTAGACATCACTTATGTCACCTCACACAATGGCATTTCTAATAAATATTCGCACTTGATTTCTTAACGCTTTGTACTGCCCTCTGCACTAAATTTTGGGGATAATTTAAAATGTTTCTCTTTCATTTAATCTAGTTTTTCTCCTCCTCCTTTCCCAACCTCAAAACAAAAAACAGTCTGCCATGCCTCGGCTTCTGAACGGAAAAGTGGCATTGTGCATAAATAAGTGTTCTTCCTCTCTATGCAAAGGAATTTCTTTTTCTCCAAAGCTAAGAGAAATTGAATATCTTTGAATGCAGGAATATTTCCGCCAGGTATCTGCGAAAAGCAGAAGTGTGAGGTACAATATTAAATGGCGTAGAATAAAATGTCATACGTTGAAAATTATTTTGTTTTTAATCATTATTCTGGTGTTAAAATAAATTCAGATTAGGGATATACCAAGCCAATTTTTTAATCTAACAGATTGTACACATAAACATATATAGCCATTTAATATTCTGTGATGCTCCACATAGTACCAAAAGCAACACAGAATAACAAATATTTATTGACGGTTACATGTGAGGTTTTATGTATCATATTCTGCTGTACAGTCTGTTTGTTGCACTGCATATGGATAACATTAAATATTCAAATTAGGGACTAAATTTTCAACAAACATGCAGGCTGAATAATAAAAGAGGAAGGATTTTTTACAAGCCTAAGCCCTTTCCATGTTCAGAGCAATCCTCTTCTTATGCTTACAGTGTAACGTATTCATAATCATTGCGTATCACTGACAAAATGCTCCACAGAAATCATCATCCCGTGTTAAATGTATCTCACGTATCGGTTTCTCATACATCCACAGCAATGCAGTCAACGCCCTCCAACAGATTTCTATAACATCCGTTTTAATTTTAAACTCCCATTTACACCTAGCTCTTCCAAGCTGTCTCTTTCCCTTACGTTTCCCCACCAAAACCTTGCATAAACCTGTTTTCAACTCCATACCTGTCACATATCCTGCCCACACCACGCTACTCCATTTGACCGCCCGGAATTGGAGGAGGACAAATCATGAAGCTCCTCATTGCGCAATATCCTCCAGTCCCCTGCTACCTCGACCCTGATAGGCAGAGATACCTTCCTGAGCAGCTTAAACTTGAACCCCTTTAACCCACGTTCTTGCAAAAATGCGAGTGGCCAAAATTAAAAAGTCAGTCTTTCACAGCAAGCAGTGGTTAGCACTAGCCCAACCTCGAAGATGGAAGAAAACGCAATGTCGGCCGTCCTCGACTTCTTATCAGATGTTCTCATCTAAACTCCGTTCCTGAATGACATCTCCTCCATACGAAACTTTAGAGACTCCCCATATTGTAGTGACAGGAAAGAACTTATCATGCACTTTTGCAAACTTTTTCGGGATAAGGTCGTAGCGTTCGATAAAATTAAGAGGCAAAAATTTTGCATTATTCAAAAAGTGTAATGAGCGAGAAATCTAGCGATATACTGAGAACATGCCATTTCACAAATCCATAAAAAAATCTGAATAAAAAAATTAAATGAGTTTTCATTGTCGTCTTCCATTGAGATATTAAATATATGGGAAATTTATCACACACTCGTATATTTATTGTATAATTAATTTTGCTACATTCTTTTATCTACAAATTTGGAAATTCTCATGATATTCCAGAAAATCTAGGTAATATATTAGATTATGCCTAATTCCATAGATACATCTACTTGACCTTAAAAAGTAATCCTATTCAATATACGCCTTTATTGATAATAAAATACATGAGATTGTATGTACGCATATCCAAGTCATGGTCCCGTAGATATATACATAATGGAATATTTTTACTACGAATGAACGCCTATGTTCTGTATATCTGTGAATTATTCGAGGCTCTCCAAGGTCTCTTACTTCTCCTTCACTTGCAGCAGGAACATGAAGAGAGAGAGAGAAATTCCTTCACCATCTGCGAACATTCAAATATTGCTATGTCAATACAGTCATATTTCGTTTGTATAAAATTTATTACGTTTCATGTTGTTAATATGGTGTGCTTATTGTGAATATTCTCTCATATTTTGTCATTTCTGTCATCAATAGGGAAGGATCTGTTATCTTTACGCTTCCTAAAACAGCATTTTGACATATTTTATCTTCCTACCACAAACACAGACCCAGCTGTTGGCACTTCTTCTTCACCTTTCACAAGTCCCTATTTCAAATGTCTGCTGAAGACAACCTTCCTCGGTTATTACAAACAAATTTTGATATAGTTGCTTGAATGAATCCAAGATACTTTCACATTTTTCACAATTCACCATTCACCAATCACTCTAAACTTAAGCTTTCCACAACGCGAGTCTGAGAGCATCATTCAATAAAAAAATACACAAATTGCAACACTTAACTTCTTTATGACACACTCGCAGTCAGAGAAATACATCGAAAAATTATTTCATTTAGAGACGTGAGGATTATATCCAAGGTTCGCATAAATTGTGTAATCTGTGATAAACGTTAATGGAAATTAAAAGGGTTGATTATTTAATTTTCAACTGCCATATCAGGCAATAAATGTGCCTAGAAAAGTTCACATGCGTACGTGGGATGTCTGCAATGATAAGCCTGTAAGATGCGTCGTTGCTGAGGTATAACTGAAATATATCCCAGAGACATAATTTTTTTATCGCTTCATAACAAATTAGAGATTTATACAAAGCAAAACACCAATTTTTAAGTTTTCTGCATGGTAATAACCAAAAATATCCAAATTTTATTTTTAAGTGTACCTTTCTCTTGTTATTTGGGATAACAACTGTTTGGCATACAGTGGCTCTATCTGTATAGATATGGGTACGCTAATATGGAGGTACTTTTACACATCACGTATACATTTTTAGGACAGGACGCTTACCGGATGGACACTGCGTGTCGCGCATAATCGGTTGCGGCAGTGACACCATAAGGAGAAATTACTGCCACCACCTGGAATCCAATTCTAGTAATCCAAATTTACAAATATGTAGCCTATATGCTGCTTTTAGGAATATCGTTTTTGGATTTTAATTATGTCCGAAATATTCTAATTTTAGTCAATTATAGTGTTTTAACCTGCAAGCACACTCTCCATTTCGAATATTACTGTGGGCGTTTCCCCTCTTTAGTTCCATTCCTGTCTCCTCCATTTCATTTAGCAGACTGTGCTGCTCCAATTTCGACGTCGTCCGAAAATATACCTGTAAAGTATTATAACTTCCAGCGTTGCTTCGCGATATGTAGATATATTAGGAAAAAATTATTGTTATTAATTTCCATTAGTCACAGGCAATCTACATAACTATAATTAAGTTTTCATTCACTACGATTCTGACACAACAACCTAATCACCGCCACAAAATTAGCAACAACGCGTATAAAAAAAGGACAGAAGAAATAAGGAATAACAAGGACAACCAATAAATAGAAATGGCTTAATTCATAGTGCATGAAAAATACTCTAATTAAATGCAGAGAGTAGCAACAGCCTGCAGATAGCTAATGTAAAATATGATTAAATGTTGGTAAGCGAATCACGATACATAGAGCAAAGGTAAAAACCTGATTCAGTGTAGTGACGTATTTTCTAAAAATATCTGCAATTTGCAAACCAAAATTTTCAATTGCTGTATATCTTACACATGTAAAATTCTAAATAGAAAAGCAATAAAAAAAAATGCATAGAAGACTGCGATTCCAAGCAGGAACTTCAAAATCCTCAAAACAAAATCTTCGACCTTGATACAACTTAAAACAACAAACAGTACATCGAGGTGAAACATTCCGCAATGTAAAGCCTGCAGTTTCAGGAGCTACAGAACATTAATGTAACTGTAAAGGATACTGCAATGAAACTGTTGTTGTACGAGGGGGTGCTGATAAGTCCTTAGCACGACCAGGAAGGAAACAAGCTACAGCGACCAAACTCGGGATTTATTCACCATACTCCCCACGAAGCTCAATACACTTTTTAGCCCGTTGCTCTAACTTTTGCAAGCCACCCAAAAATATTCAGAAGGTTGTCCCTCCAACCAGGTCTCCACAGCAGCAATGACCTCCGCGTCAGCAGTCACAACTAAAATTGTATATATACAGTTTATTTCAATTCCTGCAAAACATATTACATTCTACTTTCCCTACTTTTGAAGAACGCGCATTCATTAAATAAACATTAAATTGTTGCGTGATTAAGGCAGGGATACATAAATTTTGGGCGCCAGGTCGCAGTGGCGAATTTAGTTTTAACGGTGGTGTTTAAAATTTGTAGTGCCTCGGTATGGAACTTGTTTCAAGTCGCCCTCTTGGCGTCAAGAATACTGAGGCGACCCTTAAATTTTTACAAAATTTACAGTTTGCAGTACCACAATGTGAAATGCGGCAATTTACCGTTGCCTTGCAGATTTGATTACTGGGTTATTTGATGTTAATTGCAAGATGCTTAAAACCCAGCATTTTAAAAGTGAAACAAGATAGGTACTGTACTATGACGTAATATTGTGGGGCTTTTGGCTTAACCATTGCTATGGTGGAAAAAAAAATAATGCATTCTGTGTGTGCTGTTGAGAGACACGTCACTGTAAACTGTATAAAAATGCCGAGTGTTCCACAACAATGCTTTTATGACAAATTTGTCGTCGACAACAATAAAACTTACGTAGGTCTCAACGTAAACTCCCCGAAGGCGCTGTTTCTCAGTTTTGTGTTGCCGTAAAACTTTTTTTTCGAAGCCGGGCGGAATTAATGAATTATGAAGTATTTAAATATTATGACTGTGTATCTGTATTGGTGGCGGACGCTTCTGAGTGCGGTAATGAATCTTCGGGTTCCGTGAAATGCGGGGTATTTCTTGACTAGCTGCAAATCAGTTAGCTTCTCAAGAAGGACTCTGCACCATGGAGTAAGTAAGTAAGTAAATAATTAAGTATCTGTATTGTCTTAGTTATCAGGTGTGCAAATCGCATATTTCCTATAAAACTTCATATTGTCACGTGTGGCTTGTCTGGCTGTACCATATTTTTTCCATATTATCTCATGAAAGGCACTTTTTTTTTCGGAAAAAAGCTACTGAACATAAAATGTATTTTGTGGTTTTCTCTACAAACTTTGTCTAAAACATTTCCCATTCAAGATGAATTCAGCGAGTTACTGTCACAAATGTACATAAGTCTGCACACCAGGTACCCGTTATTCTTGCAAGATATTAATGAACCTTGAATTTTCCAGTCAGATTTTCGAAAAATCCTCAAATATAAAATTTCGTGACAATCCGTCCAGTGGAAGCCGAGTTGTTCCATGCGGACAGTCATGACGGCGCTAATAGTCGCTTTGCGCAGTTTTACGAAGACGTCTGTCGTGCTAAATTTCAACACCTAACCTAACCTAACCTAAATTTCAACACCAGCCCACTGTCTCTGTCCGTCTGTAACAATTTGAGGGTCGTGAATTTGTCATAAGATTTAATCCTGACGAATTTCAATGAACTTGCTTCCTTTTCTGTGCGCATCTTGAGCGTAGTTCGTTGGATCGTCGTTGCTTATTTCGCGAAACGTTAGCCTGATTTTGTTACAATTTTGTATTGGAAGTACATACTCGTCCGCCTTACCTGTTCTACGCTATTCATAAGACAGCACCTAAAGTTCGCATTTACTTCAAAATCTAGAGTAACAGAGGAAATGCGCCAGAATTGTTAACATTTCCTAACCTGTTTTTTTCCAAATATGATGTTCCTTTCGTGATAGGAAAAGAAAGACAGCAATCACGGAGTTTCTTCTCACACCGTTGCCTTAATTAATTCACGTTCGTCTCGGAGAGTAAGACACCAACTTACAACCATAGAAAACGATGGACAACATAAATATCCCTCTCTCACACACAGAGACAGGCCATGTATGTATGTCTAGCTCCTGAATTCCCAGTGCTTCGACGAACAGATGAGACGAGACAGTACACTAGACGCAAAATGTCGAGCAATATTAGTATTTGAAAGACCACATAATGTACATGTTTGTTAAAGTCGTATGTTCCCGAAAATGTCTTCATATTAGGCTAACAAATACTACATTCCGTCAGTTAAAATTCCATAGCAATAATCGATACATTTTTCAAATACACTTAGTACGCGCTTCTAATACGTCAGCATTCAGAGGAGGCAGCAGATTTGTTATAATACACGTTAGTTGGGTGTCATTACCTCTTTTGTTTGTTTCCTTAACTCTACGGGTCAGATTGTGTGTGCCGAGATAGCTAACTCAGTAACTGTGGGCTGCACGACCGGGTTGGCGGGGTTCGATTTCCGATAGGGGCAGAGATTTCTCTCTCTAGCCAAACGTACAGATTAGCTCTGGGTCTCAAACTGCCTCCTACACAGTGGACACCACGCGTGATTACCCCGGCGGTAAAGCGGCCGGGCCGTGGAGACAGTTCACCTCCAGCTGGTGCCTCTGTTATTAACGCATGCACTTGTATCTCTTGTGTACCCGTGACAGCGCAGTTGGTATTGCTACTTGTCTAAGGGCTGGGCCATTTGGGTTCCAAATCCAGGCAGGTGTAAGGTATTTCTATCCTCCAAAATGTCCAGAGCAAATCTGCAGCCTATGTAATAAGTGTCGGGAGTTTTAGACGGAACAAAAAGGGAGGGGCCTCAGCTTTACCACTCATCCTAAGTGCGGAGGTTAATACTGAGTGGCTCTAGAACTCTACTCCCCCACACGCCTTCAAGGCGTGTATACAGACTTCACCATTTTACCAAGTATGCAGTAAAAAGTCGTGTAACAAAAAAATAAAAATGTCCTCCCTGTCCACGACACGAAGGCATATGGGGGAGTACAGGTGTAGATCCACTCATTCTTAACCTCGGCACAAGATGGAGTGGTTAACTTCAGGTCCCGGCCACTTTAACCCTGGTACCCACTGAATGGGAAGCTGAGCGGGCACCAGAGCCGGTTTGCACGTTTTGGAGAAAAAAAAGTACCTTGCCCCTACCAGTATTCGAACCCCGGACCGTCCAGCACGTAGCCTAGTTACTATACCTACAAACTTCTCCGGTTCCAAACAGTAGATTAACATTAAGTCCTTTATTTGTCCAACTAATGCACACAAATTATTATGAAACTGTTAAACAGTTAAAATCATTTAAAATTATAATAGTTGCTCCAACATGTTTCGGTTTACACAAACCATCATCAGGGAGCTGTCAGCATGTGCTTCGCTAAAGTTACAATGTTGACTTCAGTTACATGTCGTTATTTGAATTTATCGGTATTGTGGCTGCATGTGCAGCCACAATACCGATAACTTCAAACCGAAGCACAGGCTGAGAGCTCCCTGATGATGGTTTATGTAAACCGAAACATTTTGGAGCAACTATTATAATTTTAAATGATTTTAATCGTTTAACAATTTTATAATAATTTGTGTGCATTAATTGGACAAATACAGAACTTAATACTATCAACATGCACGGTGCAACTACAAAGATTAGGAGATTAACATGTTAGTTAAATTGAAATCTGTGAAGGAAGTCCCCGGTTTGGTAGTGGTCCTAAACTGTCACAAAGACCTGCTGCTCAAAATATTTAGCCTATCAACACTAACATAAAAGAACAAAGCAGTTTGCTCGCACACGAAAGAACTTTGATTACATACGGAGATCAAAGTTGTGTAGAAATAATGTATTAAACTGTGAGAATCTAACCATTCACCTCCACGTACAATACAGCGGTGACAGGACTCTGCGTTTGTTTCACTTTGTGCCGCCTTCAATATGAAAATTATATTTCAGTCCAGTAAAATTCTATTATTTTGTGGTAAAGGGTATTTCCACTTCCAAATATAAATGTGGTCTATGAGCTACCTCTGTCCTCTGGTCATTTGCCAAGGTAGGAGGAGGCCGTCATACCCACTGTTTCCAGTAAAACCCTTTATAGCGACTTTCTGTTTCAATATACAAGGTGTATCCAAACTGCTTGGACAAACTTCAGGAATGAGTTCTCCACACCAAAACAAAAAAAAAAAAGTTAGTATCAGTACACGTTCGCAAACACTTATTTTTGGAGGTAGAGCACCCACGTTCGTCCGACTTCAATCCTTTCTTATTAGTGTAACCAAGGCATTTTTTATGCCTGACAAACCACACATAACCACGGCGAGACATCTTAACATTTGTGACACTCCACGATCACACGTGTCCATGCCTACACTGATTCAGTTGGAGGGCAATCTGGGCATTTGTTGTCAATTGTGACCTGACAAGAACCCAACAGTTATTACAATGGGAACATGCACTGTAAATGCAGACCCCTATTATGCCAGTTGTAAGTGAAGTATTACATAGTCAAGGTATTTGTAGTTGGATGTAATTCTTAAACTAAACTCAAATACCTCTCATTTCCGGGAACATGTTTATGCGATTTTTATTTAAAGAACGCACTCCACAGAAGTCCGTCCAAACAGTTTAGGTACGCATGTACATGTCCGATTTAGACCAACAGACCTTCCAGTAAGCCGAAGTACAATAATCACAAATATAAAGCCAGAATCACATATAAAATGAGGCCTTCTCTGACATGGTGCTTCAAAGCAACAAGAAAACAGAGATATTTTAAAAGTATCATTACAGTTCTGACCAACGATGTAGAACTCGATTACTTTTGTGTCCTGTAGGCGTTCTTCTTAAATACAGTTAATGACGTGTTAATTAGTTTCTTTGAATAAAAGTTCCTACTGAGCCACAAACTTAGTATTTTATAACAAAAAAATACACAATCAATATTAGCCTAGCGTTTATTATTCCTGCAGACTTTGTAGTCTCGAATATTTATTTCCAACTCAAATTTCCAACACCTATAATTTGCCGCATGACGAGTCCCAGAAGTCCTTCACTGCCTATCAGGATAATTCTAACAGCACTGGCTTTATCCTATATTGCATTGTGCTTAGAAACAGATAGAAAGCACCACGCTCATTACAAGTATTCAAAGACAGGATAATACATTTTTTTACGCACGCCTACGTCTATACGATGGCGTTTAAGCATTACCAAAACTCTTAAGCAGTGAAGATTGGGCTGAAGAACGTAATGAATCAGCACCACGAGCGCAAGGCAAAGTTTTTAACACGCAAGTGTATAAAGAAAATAGCTAACCCAGTCACACAGTTTTGAAACTGTCATTACATAATTCCAGTTCACTTATACTGTATGTGCACGTTTAAAAGGCTGGACTCTTTCTAATTATAATTTAACAGCATCTTATTTACTCTTTAGTTCACAGTCCTAAACGCTATTCTTTATGTAATGTGCTAGATACAGTTCAATAACAAGGTACATACATGTCTATGTCCCGTAAACATGGTGTTCTATAGTATTCCAGGGATTTCGAACCCCTTACTCACTGCGCTACAAGCCGGAAGTTCGCGGGTTCGATTCCCGATGGTTTCATTGCTATTTTTCATTCGCATAAACCTTCCGTTCGTAGTATGGCCCTGGGATCGACTCAGCCTCTAACAGAAATGACTATCAGGAAAACTTCTTGGGGGGTGAAAGCGGCCGGTGCGTAGGGCTGACAACCTTAACCACCTTCATGTGCCGACTGTCTTGAAATCTGGAAGCCTCAAACTCCTGGAACCCTCAAGGCCTGTCCAGGCCTCTACAGGGATTGCTCTATCTTATAATCGCTCATAGGGTACGTAGTCTCCTTGCAGCAACGCAGCTGGGGTGCGTGGGATGGGGGGGGGGGGGGGGCAGTGCGGACATTTCGGGCGGTAAAATGAGTATTTACATGAAATATATATATACTTTTATATTTATGATCTGTTACGGGCGGCCATTGTGATTACTCGTCCCGGGCGCCAGGACCCCTAGCTACGCCACTGCCGCCTTTTCACTTCGCCATCTAATGCTGCTTGGTATGGTGACCATCAGTTTTTAAAAAGACCGTTACTTCCGTCCCTATTGGCTACACTTGAAATGTATTACGCAATCACGCAGTAAGTTTTAAGCCGTCAGTGACAGTTACTGAAAATCCAGCCCCTTGCTTTCTTCTCTAGAAAGAAAAGCATGCAAAAATAAAGACGTCAGTTCCTTCCAAATTTCTCTCCGGTTTACCATTCAGAAGACGCAAAAACAAAAAATCTAGAGAATTGTCCCGGCATTCCAAACTATGTCTTGCCACTTCTGCGATATTATTTTCAATAGTTGATAAAGAAGAACTTAAAGATGTGTTGCTTGCACACTGAAAGCTTCGAGCCGAATTTTGTTATAGTCGGTAGTCTATTTGGCTTTTACAGCGCGAACTGAACACATTCTCTGCTCAAGTGCATGGTACAGGAGGCACGCAGGCTGATGCCTCTCTTTCATCGAGTGAACAGTTTGACAACACGATAACATACGCAGGTAAGCTTATTTCTATGCTAAGACATATTTATATGCACATAAGATGGCACCGATTCGTTACCGACATTTGGTTTCAGATTCGGCCAAATCCTATGAAGCATGGCGGCATAAAACCTGGGAAATGACGCACGCAAATTATTCTAACCAACCGAACTTCGAGAAAAAGTTCTAACATGAAAACTTCTAAGAAAACAACATATAATTCAGTGACACAGTTTTGAAACTTTCTTTTATAATCGGAATCGAATTCTTCAACATTTGAATACTGAAATACAAGCGGCCTTCTAATTACCATTTAGTGGAGCTCCAGTTTGAAGTCCTGTCTTCCTTTCATTATGTAACATGTTACATATCACTTAGCTGAATGTACAAACCTACATGCGTCCAAGTACCAGAAAGTACAGCAGATATTCTAGAAAGCTTAAGAATGATTTTTACATCTGCTCACAGTTCTATCATTCTGCACAAGGGTATTAACATGCACATAACTTGCCATCTGGCAAGGATGTGATCACATCCTACTTTAAGATGTAGGTCAAAACAAAGTTACATCTGAAATAATTATCACATATAGCCTGCTCTGGAGACCAAAGTGTTAAGAACTTGCCAGAGATGGAAGCAAACACAATCTTTACCCTCATAATGAGTATTAACAGTCTAAGCAACGAATGCAACATGACTGTGTATGAGGATTCTATTTGTCTGGGATACAACATTGCTTGAAGGAGTTTGGCAGCAGTGTTGTGTTCCCTTTGGAAGATCGCAGATCTTATATGGCTTACTGACCCTTGAAGAAGAGGATACTACATTTCCCCAGCAACATCAGGATCTAATCATGCCTTGACAGTGTCATAACCCAGGTGAACAGAATTCTCACGTACATGTCAGTCCAAGAATAAACATGTATGTGTGCTAACATGTACTTTCCTCCAGCAGATATCACAGCGTGCTTTACTTTAATACAATGTATTTATTTCCATTAGTTTTCACCTGCATGTTTCAGTCTCGAACATCATCATAAATGAGAATATTAAGGACAATGGAACCAACCGAAGGTTATACAATACATATTACTGAAACATTACCTCTATACCTGGAAAATCTAAACCACAATATATTCTTTTTCTGCAGTGCTACTGTTATAGGTTTCCATGTACAACAGCATTGTTTCTGTAATGTGTACTGTAAAACCTTTGGTTGATACCACTCTTGTTGACTGAAATGTTCTTCCTGAACAAGATAGCCACTACACAAATTTATACTGCTTTGTGTAGCAAAATAAATAAATCTTTAAATACCAGGAACAGGTAAAGTTGAATTTCATGTATGCAGCAGTATTAACTTTCAGTTTCTGTACTCATATTTAAACAAGAGAGTAAATGTCTGAGAAGTGGAAAGCTTTTGGTGATGTAACCAAGGTCCCTATGGTATTCACAAAATCAATCATAATGTTAGTACCACAGCAACAATGGTAATAATGGTGACAATGGCAACCATCTTGGTAACGAAGGTAGAAAGGTAAAGTCAGTAACTGAAGAAGTAATTTACAGAGCCATTCACACAGAGTGCTTGTTATTTTTGTCTGAATTGAACCAAACTTTAATTTTCTTTGTTTGATTTCAGGTTTCCACTGCGAAGATGATGAGATATGCACTCATCTGGGATATTATGCAGCATACAGTGGTAATCTTTACCACTTTACACTGCGTATTATTTCAATTTTCTTGACCGATTTCAGTACAACTCTTCATAAGAAATTTCACAAAATCCCACCCAATGAGATCTCAGTTATTCCATGCCGATTAACATGGCAAAGCTAATATTCACTTGTCATCACAATTTTGCGAATGTGCTCAAAGACCATATACTCCCATGACCATCATATATAAAAATAATGGAGTTACCTTACTAATAACAGTGGAATTAAAAATACAGCTGGGTAAGCCAAGAAGACAGTGGATGGACCAAATGAAGGGTTGAGTCACAAAACAAAAAATAGAGACTGAACATAGTTTTCACTCACTACATTCACTCTACAGGGCAGAGTCCTTCTTGAGAAGCTAACAGATTTTCAGCTAGTCACAAAATTTCCCTCATTTTATGGAAGGTGAAGATTCATTACCGCAGTCACAAGTGCCCACCACCTGTCCCTATCGTGGGCCAGCTCGATCCAGTCCATACCCTCACATCCTACTTACTGAAGATCCATCTTAATATTATCCTCCCATCTATGCCTGGGTCTCTCAAGTGGCCTCTTTCCTTCACATTTCTCCACCAAAACCCTGTATATGTCTCTCCCCCATATGCGCTACATGCCTGTCCATCTCATTCTTCTCAATTTCATCACCCGAACAATATTGGGCAAGGAGTGCAGATCATTAAGCTCCACATTACGTAGTTTTCTCAACTCCCCTGTCACCTCGTCCCTCTTAGGCCCATATATTCTCCTCAACAAGCTATTCTCAAACACCCTCAGCCTATGTTCCTCCCTCAGTGTGAGTAACCAAGTTTCACACCCATACACAACAGGCAAAACTATAGTTCTGTATATCTTAATCCTTAAATTTTTGGACAGCAAACTGGAAGACAAAAGATTCTGCACCGAATAATACAAAGCAATCCCCGCTTCAATCTGCTCTTAATTTCTTCCTGAATAGAATTTTGATTTGCTATGGTTGTTCCCAAATATTTGAACTCTTCCAACCTTTCAAAGGAACTATTATCAATCATTATGTTGTGACTTCGTCCTGCATTCTGGTTTCGAGACATGACCACGTACTTAGTTTTATCCGCATTTACTTCTAATCCAATCTCCTTACTAGCCACTACCACAGCTTCTGTGTTTTCCTTTATAGTATGTATGCTTCCTCCCACCACAACATCATCAGCATAAACCAGAAGCTGATGTGTACCACCTAATTTCAAGCCATCCTGATTTACCTGAACCCTCATAATGGCACACTCCAAAGCAAAGTTGAACAGCAATGGCGAAAGAGCATCTCTTTGTTTCAAACCATTCCTAATAGGAAACACTTCAGACAAATTCTTGCCTACCCATACTCTGCTATATGTTTCAGTCAGAAACACTTTTACTAGCCTTACCAGTTTCACGGGGATACCAAACTCAATGAGAATATTATACAAGACCTCCCTCCTAACTGAATCATAAACTTTCTTGAAGTCAATAAAGAGCTGATGCCCTGCTTCCTTGTATTCCCATTTTTTTTCAAGTAGTTGATGAATGCACAATATATGATCAGTAGTTGACCTAGGAGAAGGTATGTAGTCAAACACAACTTAATCACTGAGGTGTAATTTAATGAATGTGATGGAAAACAACTACATGTTTCGGCCTGTGTTGGCCATCATCAGGTTGTCTATGGAACTTAAG
>Ga0136643_10003419_pt1 | contig 21406 bp, 12 predicted proteins | sample TergutLab28metaG_FD_96883 | JGI IMG/M metagenome (GOLD analysis project Ga0136643, IMG submission 96883) | Labiotermes labralis P1 segment gut microbial communities from Petit-Saut dam, French Guiana - Lab288 P1 (version 3) (version 3) | ecosystem: Host-associated > Arthropoda: Insects >...
AATATGTCCTGAGGCACTAAAGGTAGAGGCGTACGTTACAATATGTCCTGAGGCACTAAAGGTAGAGGCGTACGTTACAATATGTCCTGAGGCACTAAAGGTAGAGGCTTATGTTACAATATGTCCTGAGGCACTAAAGGTAGAGGCGTACGTTACAATATGTCCTGAGGCACTAAAGGTAGAGGCGTACGTTACAATTATCTAAGCGATAATATTTTCTTAATCATTATTCGTATACTTTTTTGGGGGCAAGTCAATGAGACATTCAGAAACTAAATAAAATGTGAGCTGAGTTATAGTATATATTTATTGTAATTTTTTTAAAATGTTCTTAAAAAAGATATTTAATTTACAAGATCGTATTGAGAGATGCTCACTCATGATGAGCAAGGGGAAAATGGAAAGCGGATATGTTCTGTCTCAGGGCTTAAAATTGGAATATGCTTGAAAGCATTAGGATGTGGCATTTATGAAACCTCAATCGCGATGCTTGGTTGACTATCCAGAGTTTTCAATCGAGTGATTTCAATATTTATCAGAAGCCTTATACACGTAGTTAAAATATACTGTCTCTCACTTAAGTGCAAAATATCTCCAAATTAGTGTTCATAAATTTACTGCACCTTAGACCTAGTGATGCTCAATTTTTAATCCGAGATTTTTCCTTATGTTCTCATTAATATATCTGGCCGATGTTCCATTCTAACCGGTAGTAATGCCAGTTATGGCTACTATTACGAGCACATTTAGTATTCTTTCAAAGAAATTTCATTATGACAGGAAGCTGCCTCTCGAAACACGGTCAACCAGCTTATAGTCAATAATTTTACAGCCTTGGCTAAGCCACCCCACCTCGCACGGGGGCAGAATACACCACTAACGTTAGGTCTCTGCTTATTAAATTACCACTAAGTACCGCACGGTTTCCATCATGGGTTGGAAAAATCTAAACCACGTAATAACTGCTTGATATTAACTAAAATCCTACTTGAATTCCTCAACTTTTATGTAGTTATTCACAAGTTCCTGTGCCGAAAATATGACCAGTTTCCTCCACTTCCTTCTAGAGAGTGGAACTTGGAGCTCGTGACACGCCCCTTCCAAACTCGCACACTGCAAAAGTTTATCTTGATGTTGCGGGCTACAAAGGGTCCCACGAGGAGGATGGGACAGAAGAATTGCTGAGGTTTGCTTCGCCAGAATTGCTTCGTTTAAAGACCTTCGTCTTTCTCTAGCTCTTACCCCAGCATTCATGCAAGGCAAAAAGAAACAAGGTTTATAATTCTTCCGACATATTTAGGGGCCGAAAATATTTGCTTAGGGGTATCGAATTTTTTACCTCCTGAGCAAACTAGATGCCACTTGCTATCGCACGCTTAGAGCGAATGTCTCTGTGCTGAGAGATTATGCTAAAACAGAATCTCTTCCCTCCAGATTTCCAACTTACCAATCTCTGCCTGATATATTCCCAAACTTCTTCATAATTTCTCTTAAATATTCGTGTAAATTAAAACCTCAACCTAGTAACAACAGATAAGAGGAAGAGTAATTAATTATCTAACGAATCAACTTCGAGGGTGGTGCAGAATATTTCCTAACAACTAGCTGTTGATCAACTGGACAGAAACTTCTAGCTGCACGTGTCGCCAGGTTTAACTGTAAAAACTGCGAACTATGTCCATATAATATATTTGCCTTTTCCTTACTATTTGCGTCATAACGAACGACTATTTCGATGGACAACACTCATTGATTTGTCCTTCTAATGCAACCACAATATCTTCCTTCGAGGTATGAAATTAAATTTATGAAGGCCACAGTGTAGATCAATTTCAGTCTCTCACTTTTCAAGAAATTTAAGTCCTTCAGAGAAACCTACCAAATTACCTACCCTGACTACTTCAATCGAAAGTCTGCCTTAGCAAACACAAACATCAACTTCTGTGCCCTTCTCTCACATACGCTTTATTTCCTACGTGGTGTCTTCTCTGCACCTTTTCCGACCAAACTTTCGTATTTTGTCATGCACCATACAGACCCCACATAATACAATTCCACTTCTGGCTTCCTAGTTTCAAGCACATATATCCACCAGTGGGCTGGTTTTTTTTATTTATATCTTTCTTTTAGCATGTGAGATGATATTTCTACAAGACAGCTGCACTCAAATACGTTTTCATGTTTGCACTGTGATTTTGCTTACGGTTGGTCTTGTCAGTCGAATAACACGTTTCCACAATTCGGGGATGTGCTGTGTCCATGTTCATTGTGACCAAAAGACGAAACTAACTTATTATTCTACACGATGTAAGAAAGCAGAAGCCTATCCACACGCTTACATATATAGGTATATAGAAAGAGAGAGAAATCGGATTCAAATAGAGAATTAAAGTGTAAATGAGAATTTAACTAGGCCATTGGACACAGGAAAATTACTCATATATTTAATGAAACAGTTGTGTAATATAAGCATTAACAGAGGAAGCGATGTAGAGTGACAGAAGTCAATAATGACAAAAAAAAACTTAATAGAAGGCGCGGAGATAAAATCAATAAATGAGAAACACAAGAAAATGTACAGCAGAGTAATAAAGATCTGAGAACTAAAGGTGTTAAATTTTAAAATTTGAACCAACTGTGGAGAGCTATTAAAAACAATAAGTAAAGTCAATTAGGCAGGAAAAAAAAACAAAAGCGACTGCCAATCAAGTGCAGAATTCAATATGTGAGCAGTACAAATCCAAAACATTCGACTTCAGCAACATTTAGATGTCTTTCGTTAGCAGATATTGTACGTTGTCTATTGTAATCTCAAATTTCGCAGGAAAGAAAAATCTGTGGATACTATGTTGGGTCTTTGTTGCGAATTGTCACTTTTTTACGGTGTGTCGTAATGCATCTCCGTGATCTACCCAACACTGTCACTGGTTGTGAGGGCAACCTTGCCAAGTTGCCTTGACTTACTGCCAGAACACAAAAGATGATCGTTTAAGGATACCGCAATAAGTCAGGATTATCACCATTCTAAATTACACATTTCCATAGATAAACTGCTGAAAAATTATAGTGTAAAATGTAAACTAAATGTATTTCACTCTTCGTGTTTTATTTTATAAATCCTCTGAGAAAGGAAATAATATTACTCAAGAATAATCATCAGTATTATCATGAAAACTGAAGGGTTAGACGTAGTGCTTCTTCCTTAACCCTCAAGGTGAAGTTGGTTTCTCCGTAGTTTCCTCAGGCGTCCTATATTTCTCCTCCCTGTAGGTTCATACTGCAGTGCCTGTTTGGGTATCCAGTTTTTGTCCATTCTCTTTAAGTGTTGCAGACACTTTTGTAGATACTGTTCTATTTCCCGAACAATATTTCCAAAAATAGAGGTGAAAATTTACGCACACAGAGAAAATCTCCCTTGTAGAAGCTACAAATGTGATTTCGATAAAATTTTATACTTTTAGATGTAGGGTTATGAAAAAAATGCTGGCGAATTTCATTCTTAAGTTCTCTTAAAAATGGATCATCACATAAAGAAATATTTTTATAAATGTAAATTCAATTATAATCCACCACCATCACTTGAAAGGGAGATTGGATAGCGTAGTTGTGACTAAGCTATACACTGGCTGAAACGGGGTTCGAATCCTCGCAGGATCTAGTCTTTTTCCTTTCTCTACAATTTCCAAACAGGTTTTGGGGTCAGATTAGCTTCCTGTCTGATGAGAATGGGGAAGAAAGAGGTTGGAACCTAAATCTGAACATTCAGGCCCACCTAACGCCGAAACCAAGAATAAGTGGAGTTACCTCTCCACATCTATGTATCTTTATGGATTGCACATGAAGCGCTTTTCTTTTACCATCAAGTAGGATATTATCCAGTGTGGTGAATATTTTACAGTTTGTAAGAAAAGATGTAATCAGACTCCGCAAAATACTGTTTTGTATATCCAATATGTTAAGATTAATATCAATGAGGTAGACATATATAAAACGTGTACAGATCATTTGGAATATTCGCGTACTTCTGCGCAATACATACTGAATATAAATTTTTACCACCAACTAATAGCAAAATGTTTCTGTATTTATTATTACACACATCTCCTACATGTTTCGGCCACATAAGTTGTCCATCTTCAGGGAGTTCCAAGTATGGTCGACGTGTACAGCATATATGAATGACTGCGCTGTACATTGCACACTCGGAGTACCTAAACAACCGATTATACGATCAAGTCTAAAATGAAGGAAACATGCCAGCACCACACATGTTTGATATGGAAAATTACTTTTAATGCTTTAAACACCTTTGACTTTTTAATTTAAATTAAAATGTAGCTTTAACATAACTACATTTTTATATATTGACGCCTTAAATTGTAATAATCATAATTGTATTCTTATTACATAATGTTATATACGTGAATTGTCTGCCATTTATCTATGACAAGCTGCCATATACGCTGTACACGTCCAGAAAACTTGTAAGTTCCTGAAGATGACCGGTATGAATGGCAGAAACATAGAGGAGTCGTGTATAATAATAAATAAAAAATATTGTGCAACTAGTTGGTAGTGCAATTTGTGTTCATTTGACGCTTGAACGGAAGATGTACAACATCAAAGACATGCTTCCATACTCGTCAGTTTCAGAAACCGGAATAAACAAATAAAACACTCATAAATTTGAGAAGGTCGTGTTCCGACAAGCAACTTTTATACTTTCCCGTGCATAAGGTTTGTTATTTTTCTTCTTTTGTAGCAGCTCTTTCTTCTGTTTCTGAGAATGTACACAGAGAATTGGCCAGGAGTCTCTCTTGAGGAATTTCGAGATATCCCACAATTCAATCCATTTAGAAATATCGTAAATGGAGGTAGAAACAGAGGCAAAATTCGATTTATGTCTCATCCTGGTACCAATTTCTAACATTTCAATTTCGTCTTTTAGAAAATTCGCTTTCTTCTCTGAGTGACCAATTTCGTTGAGCACACGGCATATCTGATTCGCATTTCGTATACCTCGTTTAGTGCCTTTCACAAAATAGTTCAGTTCAGTTCAGTTCATTTCAGTGTTTCATTATTAATGTGCTGGTGCAGAAGCCGTAAGACCCCATTACAGACGAAGCACAGGAACTGCGAAAAATAAATCCAGTAATAAATTACAAACAAAAACAAATACAAAGAGAGAAAAGAACAAATCATATATGGTGTACTTGTTAAAGTACAAGAAAAGGGGAAATTATTTTATTCCCCCAATTATAATGTTAGTACGGTTTAATTCAATTTAGTTTACATAAATGCAACACAATTAGGCGCCAAACAACAGACAAAGAGAAATCAGGCGAGGTAAGTGTTTGTGTTAACTCAGCACCATTATTCAATAAAATTCGATTCGATTCAGTTCAGTTCTTTATGGTTAATATGCCAATAAAGCAGCCAAAAGTCAACAACAGGGAGAGCAGGAACGTGAGGGACAATGTCATGAAATAATTAATCGCAAATATATATACACAAAATATAATGCAACAAACCACAACAAATGTTAGTATCTATAATTATCATGGTCAGTTTAACAAATCGTTAGGCTTTAACAGGAACATTTCAATTAATTGTAATGTCATTGCATTATTTTCAACACATTCTCCAACACATTTGAGACGTCTGTCGTGGGAGAAGCTCTTCTCTTTCCTGGTGATAAAATTACGTGTTCTTTGTTATCAACCATCGTGTCAAAGATTTTGTTCACCTCTCGCTCTTCTTTGAATTTGTAGCAATCAAGGTAACCCTTCAGCGCTGAGAAGAGATGACAACCGCAGAGCGACCAATTCCGCCTTTACATTTACAGTCAGAGCGTTTTCTTTGCCTACAGATTTATTTAGCCACGCAAACCATTTTTGACCGATCCAAATTTGTAGTATCCTTCGCAACAATGAGAAAAGTGTCTATTGACTTCATCATGTCCGTCTGTCCGCATGGTAAACTCGACTCCAATAGCAAGGATTTTCATGAAATTCTATATTTGAAATTTTTTTTAATCTATCTAGAAACTACAGGTTTCATTAAAATCTAACAAATAGAACGGGTAATATGCATGAAGACCAATATAGACTTTTGATAATATCTCGCTTAGTTCTTCTTAGGATGAAAAATGTCTGGGACAAACTTGCTAGAAGATTCAAAACACATTTTATTTTCAGTAACTATTTTTTCGAAAACCGTGCCCTTTACGAGATAATGTGGGAAAAAAATCATAACCGCATATGTCACAATAACAGTATGGCGCAAACGCATTGCATGCTGGATACCTAAGGCTACAAAATCACATTCAGCATAAATATGCAATATATATTGCTTTTCCACTGCAACAGTGGTTGAACCCACGCGCCTCAATGTTACGTTATACATACACTGCCTGTCTTGTAAGTTACTTTTACAGTTCCTTTCTGGACAATTTCAAAAAGCAACAACCCCTAGATTATTTAGAATGTTTCCATTACCTGCATTTTTAGGTCAATGTCATCAGTATTTATTTTACAAAACAAGTGCACAATGTTAAACATACATAAATATTGAAGGCGTATCTCCGTAATGTCTCGGTACAAGTTTACCGTCTTGGTTTTAAAACTGACATTTTGTTCTCCCTCAATAGGGTATACTTGACGATGATACGCCTTTAATATTTACATAAAATTAATATTGTGTATTTGTTTGGTGAAAAGAACTGAGTACATTTAACTCCTAATTATCTTTTCACCACGTACCCAATTATAGATTCACTAAACATTCATTTTTAAGCACTTGTATTTCATGGACGTAGTAAAGTAGATAGCAACTGATGTAGTCATACTAGAAAGCTTACAAGATTTTACTAGTCTGTAGGGGTGAAGAGGTTTCGAGGGTTAATAAAGCGTAACTCGAGGTCTTCGATCTTCCGGAATGTTGCGCAGGGTCAATGCTTAGTGTGTAAACTAAACACCGTGCCGCAACTCCTGTAACCAATTACCAACTAACGTTGGCCAAATTCCCCCCAAAAATTAATACTTCGAATAAGCCGCAGAGGAAATAACACTTCACAAAATATAATTTCCTGCAATCACGTGATAACCTGCTTTTGCACCCTTCCTTCTAATACACGTTACATCATATCGTATAGCGGCATTTTTAGGAAACAAGAACATGTCATATTTTCCTAATAGGTTGAAACTTGAAATCTTCAAAAAAGTTTAAGAATATTCATAGCTCAGACTAGTTACAAACACAGCAATCAGCACCTCCTTATTGTAAAACCATACCGCACATTGGTACAGTCCGGTCATTAGCCAACAACTGTTCCAATGCATGGCCCACACACTTGTTAAACGATCACTATTTTCCGCTTTCAGATCTCTGCTGAAAGTCCGTTGAACTACGCAGTCCGTAAGCACCAAGCATCTCGAGAACCGCTCTACAGATTTTCATGAAATTCTGTACTGGAGAGCGTAAATAATAGAAACAAATATCCCCAATATGAACAAGTTCTATTTTACATGTCCCTATTATCTTATTTTATATTACATATTTTCTTACATTTTACTTAACTTAACAGATTTGAATCACTCCACTTTCGCACGTGAGAAGCTTATTCCTGAGCTTAAACCAACTTGCTGTTCTGCTGATATATATCGATTTGCAGATATTTAGAGTTATCTCCCGAACAAAGCATATTTCACTAGATATCTCTGGGGGCAGGACTAAAGGTCGTACAAAAATTTGCAGTGTCCCTACCTCGGCAAATTTAACTTGAATTTTAAAACCTCAGTTGGCCGGAGTTTGAGAAAACAGTGCTGAATTACAGAATTTGAAAAGTTTGTTTGGGAGATATAATAGGAAGTTCCTGTTGTCATGGTCTACCTGAGCGTGCTAACTTTCTCTCAGACAGTAAACAATAAAAATAACAACAAAATGCACCAAATGTTCCAGCTGTGCTGAAATTTGTGTTGTGATTTCAACAATAGTTTCTGTTAATGGCCACCGAGCCTGTTACCATTTGCAGTCCCCACAGATTCATCCATGTTTTTGAAACATTTTTTAGCTACAAAATCCTGTACATTATAGGCACATGTTTGTAATTCTAAATTTCCCTTGTAATCCGCATAATTTTATTCGAGTTGACGATACATCGCTATAATTCACATTCAAAACTACGACGTTAACACCAATTCAAATGCGATATACTTTTACATTGTATATTTTGATGTTGTGCTGACCGTGCATGTCAAAATAGTCTTAGCAATGGACCAACTTAATGCACAGATTCTTATTTTTTAATACGTTTATTGTATTTCTCTACAAGTTTCGAGCACTTTTGTGCCCGAAACATGTAGAGAAACATAACAAACTTATTAAAAACATAATTTGTGCATTAAATTGGTCAGTTGCTAAGATATACATAGTGTAGTCCACTCTTTAGTTTTAAGCGGAAAATAGTTTGATTATCCTTGCAACTTGGGTTCAACACGTCTCTTTATAATGGTATTTACACGCTTAACCTTTTGACGCCTAACATCAACTATAGTGGTCGTACCGCAACGCTAACCTCTAAAGTTACATTTTATATATTTATTCAACAAATATAGGAACTGAATATTTTAAACATGGTATATACTCTCCGGTTTTTTTCCCTTCAAAATTCAGTTTGTTTCATAATTCAAACGTATTTGGTTCCTGTATTATTCACATTTTATATACAGGGTGTGTTAAAATTTAAAAAATAATTCCGGCGCCAAAAGGTTAAATTAGATAGGCGCAGGGCATTTAACCTCTTGGTGTTTGTCTCTTTTTTTCTTAAAGTGTTTCTATTAGCATCTATTTCTATAAAGACTACTATTTGTAAATTCACATTTTTAACAACAAATTTACCGGGGGAAAAGTTGTCTTGCAGATTTTACGGGTTGGAATGTGACTGTAAGGACAGCTTTTTCTCTTGGTGTAATGCTGCCTGGATATGGAATTATACGACTCATCTCTGTCTCATTACCCGCGTTCAGAATGAGTGGAGCTCATGCTTCCACGATGAACATAGACCCAACTTAACTTTACTTTACTTTGCACTTTGTACATGAGCCAACCTTTTGGATCAGAACTCTTCAAGGCATTATAATTAACCCTCATGTAGTCAAAAAATGTAGTCCACTGTGTCTCGGGATGAAATGATCTAGTCCACACTGTCATACTTTACATTTTTGGTATTCATTTTAATAATATACACACTTAGGCTTGCACATTAATCTCTACCTCCGTACTTTCCATCATACAACTTGTGTATATTATTCTTCTTCCTTGTGCGTTCTACATATCCCATTTCTTGATATGACAAAGAACTAATATGAGGCGAAGATTAAAAATAAGTTCTTCCTTTTGTGAGGTTCTCCATTCTCCTCTTAATTTCTGTACAGCCTATATATTTTCGTGACTAATTAACGCGTGCGTTTTGAAGCAGAAATAATGCAGATCTCAACATCTGGAAGGGTTTTAAGAAACGTGGCCTTATACAGGATTGAATAAATTCAATAGAACTTAAATATATAAATATATTAAATCCACCCCTACGTAAATGAGAGATGAATAAATGCAGATTGGTGACGTACTCAAACGTAAATGACAAGATGTGTGTATGTCACTGGACGTTTTACGAAACTTTGGTGCACTAAACGTTTCTGGGCTTGATAATTGCAGCCTCAGATTATCAGGCAGTAATAAGTCAGAAAAGCGGCCGCGCGGTCTACGATGTGGGCTTTAGGCCGCTCGCTTACTGTAACTGCGGGTTCTAAACCCGCCGGTGGCATGGATGTCTGTTTCTTGTGAGGGATGTGTTTTGTCCGGTAGCGGTCCCTGCGACGGGCTGATCATTTTTCCAGAGGAGTTCTATCGAGTGTGGTGTGCCTGAGTATGATCTTGAAACCTCAGCCATGATGAAACCCACCAGGGTTGTCGATGTGTGAGAAAAGAAAGTCAAAATAAAGATAATGATGATGAAGATAATGATAACTAATTTTAATTGTTTTTGTCTATGTGCTGACTGAAAAACATTGGAGCAAATTACACAAATATTACAACAAAAATTAAAGCACAGATATTAATAATAACAAAACGCTTTGATGTTTTTAATGTAAAAAAGTCGTATATCTTTTACGGTTTCTTTGAGTTACTGGTAGAATACTTATAAAATTATGGATATCTTTATGAAACATTTTTCGACCTTGCCATATTACTTCTTTTGTCTTAGGCCTAAATATTTTGCCCTATTTCCCGTTCCCATGTAAAAAGGGCTAACGTTCTTTCATTGCAAGAGGAGACGTTTTGCACAGGAAAACCTAAAATTTGATGAAATACTCCGTCATATTTAAGTTTTAGGAAAAGCCGGGAAGATATTTTATTCTTAGCTGATTATAAACAATATTAATCTTACTCTAATATAATACATTTAAGTTGGCACTTCTTTAGTTTGTTTTGTTTTTAAAGAAAAGTAGCTAAACTTTCAGGCATTCTAAGGAAAATGTGTGCATTACAACAATCTCGTAATTGTCCAATCTAAACCGAGTGCAAAAGTAAACATTTCTGCTCCGCCTGGAACAACTCGGATCCCACTGGACGGATTTTCATGAAAATAACTGAGTATTTTTCGAGAAAGGTCGAAAAAATCCAAATTTCATTAAAATCTGACAAGAATAACGGGTACTTCACGTGAAGACCTGCGTGCGTATATGAAAACATCTTGCTTAATTCTTCATAGAATAAGAAATATATTAGGCTAAATCGCGGAGGAAATCAAAACAAATGTTCAAAAAAATCTTCGTTAAAATCTGGCATCTTATGAGATAAGTTAAAAAATATGGTACAGATAGTACGACCACAGATGAAAATATAATACGGCGCATGTGCTTTGCGTGTTGGGTAATTAAGTCCGCAGACACAAGCTCATAAAATGTAATGATTGCTGACTCACTTACTAACTTACTCTATGGAACAGAGTCCTTCCTGAGAAGCTAACCGGTTCTCAGCTAGTCAAGAAATTCCCCGCACTTTGTGGAACCCGAAGGTTCATAACCGCATTCACAAGTGCCCGCCACCTGTCCCTATCCTAAACCAGCTCAATCCAGTCCATATCCCCACATCCCACTTCCCGAAGATCCATTGTTGTATTATCCTACCATCTACGCTTGGGTCTCTTTATTTCATGTTTCCCCACCAAAACCCTGTTTACGCCTCTCCTCCCACCCTTACGCGCTACGTGCCCCGCCCATCTCGTTCTTCTCGATTTTATCACCCGAACCATATTAGGTGAGGAATACAGAATATTAAGCTACTCATTATGTAGTTTTTTTTTCTACTCCTTTGTTACTTCGTCCCTCTTAGGCCCAAATATTCTCCTCATCACCCTATTCTCAAACACCCTCAGCCTACGTTCCTCCCTCAATGAGAGCGACCAAGTTTCACACCCATACACAACGACAGGCAAAATTATATATTACTTTTCCAACGCAATAGTAGTTACGCGAACGCGCCTCAATGTTACGTTATACGAATATTTCCTGTCTTGTTATTAGACTTTCTAAAGTTTACAATTACTGTGAATATTTGTCTTGCTCCCTTCACCTGCCGTAAAGCCTCACATATCGCGACGTACAGCGCAATGATAGCAGAGAGTCAGATCAGCGTTTATCGGTAAAGGAGGAAAAAACAGCCTATACGTGATTCGAAACATTGTGAAATTTGCAGCTACGTAATGTTCTATATATCCTAATAAGTTATAAGGAAGGGTAGGAAGTATTATATGTTTTTTAATGGACATCGCATTTGTGAACTAAATTAATGTTTAACTCAGTATTTAAGCAACTAGATGCACAAAATTTGTTTCACAATAAGTTTTATTTCATGCCTCTACATGTTTCGAGCACATGTGCTCATGTGCTTATCATCCCGTGAACGGGACGGCCACCTATAGGTGTGATGATACCAGAGTCTGTGTAACGCAATTTTGACCTCCTGATGATGAGCAAATGTGCTCGAAACATGTAGAGGCATGAAATAAAACTTACTGTGAAACAAATTTTTTGCATCAAGTTGGTTAAATACTGAGATAAATATACTGCGATGCACGGTCAGCAAAACGTCTAAATTAAAGTCCTTCATTGTGCTTTAGGGCAGATGTGTGCAACCATTACTTATCAGGCATTCTATGAAAGGAATTCTAAGTAAGCAAATTTAATTGTACCTGCATGTATAATGCCACGTGGTTGGGGACGAAATTACAGATACAATGTACTGCGGGAAATTGTTCCGGAAGGCGGCGTTTACCGTATCATCAGCTGTGCATAATTATCCGACCACCAGTAGAATTTACACACGAAGATAGATCATTAAGTGCAAGAACGAATTAGGTTTCAGTAAACATATTGTCATCAGCCCACACACGTTTACTTGGGATCGGATGGAACAGTGGCCTGAGAAAGTGGAATCCATAAAAATAACAGTTCATTGCCATCCGTTCAATGGTATAATAGCATATTATTTCGACATATTTCCACTGTCACTCCTGACTCCATTTGCATTTCTACGATGTAAATACCATCAGTCTCTAGTAAAAAATATATTATGACCAATTTGTATCAATTGTAACACATACGTGAAACTGTTTTACTGCTAATAACCACCATATTCATAGAGAAAAATTATTACTCTATTTCAGTCTGACAAAATCATATTGAAACCGAGAGTCTGTCATTCTGTCAGTCGGTCATGGTGTCCGACTTCATGACCAGATGTTGTCTACGGTCGGTAGTAATTGTTCTGTTCCCAGACTCTCGTAGCACTCTCTGAAAAGAAGATACAATTGTCCGCTGTCATACCTTTGTCTTTGTCACTTTTATTCTTAGAGTGACTGTAATGTGATGTACAATACTTAGAGCATTTAATTTATACAATACACACATCCATACATAATCTCTCTAAGACCAGGCTTTATTAAGCAGATTACTCTTCATTTTATGTAACTTTCTTTACATCGGTATCTAAAACACTCGAATGTAAACTGACGTTCTTATGCATTGTACATGAAGTTGCAGTGCCTTACACACAACATAGAATATTCATTATAGTCAGGAACAGATTAGATTCGTTGGTGGTGGAATTTCGCTGCAAGGAGCTCTGCCATTTGTAGTATTCCAGCCGCAACTGACGTGATGGAAAACTCTGATGCAGTTCGAAAGTAATAGTTGGCGTAAAAGTCAGACAAACTGTAATGAAAAACCAATTTCACTACTGACCTTCACAGTGGCACCGAATTATATAAAATTATAATTTCAGGAATTAAAAGCATAATAAACGTTGCGTTGATCCTAATTTTGTGAAACACTTTTATAAGTTTAGGTTATAATAAAAACAACGGAATAAATTAAAGCTAATAAATTGTGTCTCCTGAGATCGGCAGAAGAAACATTTTGTAGGGGAATTAAAAAGAAAGAAATAAATTGTGAGGAAAATACGACTGCCGAGCCATTGAATATCGCGCCTTGTAAGGTGGTAGAAATTCACCGAAATTTCTAATAAAAGTAATTTTTTTATGCTAGAAAACAGAGGCATTGATTTCCACCACCCTGTTAAGAAGTGTAACTTGCCAAAACGTACGGTCTCAAATTCCAATAAATACGTAAGCTGCCTCCGACATACTGTATATCAAGACACCATTTCGATTATGAACAAAACTGTTCCTCAAAATAACTGTCCACTTTACATTACTTGTCTCTTGTACAACAAGCATAAGAAGTTTATTGTGTGAAAAAACAGCCAAATACCTTTTATGGAATATTATTTGATATCGTTCTCTGAAGTTGATACTTCGTAGGAATGCTCAGTGGAATAATCTATTAGACACATCTAAGGCAAAAGAGTGTACATATTTTGTCGAGTGTTGTGAAATGTTTATCGACAATGCAAGGAGTGCATAACATAAAGTAACAAAGACTGTGAACATCTGGCCAAATATGAAAATTCAAATACTACAGATGTTGAAAGAAATGTTATTTTTGTGCATCCGGTCAGCCCCTACTTGTGTCTGTAGGGTGGGCACGTCCGTTCATGTTGCATGATGCATGGCTGGTCCTGTAGATTTTAACACGTCTGCTTGACGGGGTCTAGGCTATCAGAACTGCGTCCAGAACTGCAAGACGGGTCATCAATCCCTTCCTTCCTCGCTCCCCAGGCAGCCGGACGGTGGCATGAATCTCCTACCTTCTTCCTGCTTCTCTACCGAGACCAGGACTCATTGATGGCCATGACACGAAAGAGGTAGGAACTTTTGCCAAGCGATTCGCGGCGTGAAGTTGTCACTTACTGAAGAAGAATTCATTGCAGAAACATATTAATTCTATGGTATTCTCACAGATTGAAATTAGTCACCCTTTGGAATTTGTTTATCGATCCAAGAATTTGTGAACAATTTCGTTATTACTACATGCATTGTTCCATAGGCGATATGTAGAGAGAGGTACGCAATCACAAAAAAAAACAGTTTTAAAAGAGAGAATATAAAACAGTGCACCAAAGAGAACAACACTCAAATAGAGGATCTAAGAAATAAATAAATAGAACAACTGGAAAATTAGATCCTCACAAAACCTTACGCGGAACGGCAGCAAAACTAAATAATTCCCTAACAATTCAGGCAATGTACGTATAATGTAACAGTGAGCCGCGTTCATGCAACCATTGTTGCAGTGCAAGAGCAGTAATATTAAATATTCTATGTGTGTGTTTGTAGCCTTCCGTACCTACCATGCAATGCGCATGTGCCATACATACATACATACACACACACATAAACGACGAAGCTAATAATCGCTTTTCGCAGTTTTGCGAACGCCCTTAAAAGTGTCTAACGGAATCTTGCGTCGGACCAAGTGCGGGTGGAAGGAGCAGTTTTAGTAATCTGTGGCTTCAGAGCAAGAAGTGCATACAGCAGTAACGGAATAATGTAAGACAGCTGCTTGCAGTCAAGTAAGCACTTGTAATAGTACATGCGCATAATTTTAAATATTCTGAATATTTAAAGTACGTATTACCATTAGATTTTAATATTATAATACAATATTGAAAAAAATAATCGTAAAAAGGATGGGATTGACATTGTGCGTAGTTTCTTGAAAAAAGTAATATATCTCTATTAGATGCAGAGGAAATTTATGTATGGTTTAATTCAGTATAATTGTGCATACTTCGCAGTAAATAAAAACCAAACTAAATTATGAATTAAAACACACCTGTTTTTTTTTCTGAGAACGAGGATCGAAACTTTGTCTTGTCAGTTTTATGTTAAACACAAGGGGATATACTACATCCAGAGGCTAAATGATTCAAGAACTGAATGGTATCAAAATAAATAACAAAAACTATTTATTCGGAGCTTTATAGTTTGTTTTAAAAAAATCTCATTTCCATTTACACTGTGCTCCTGACAACACAAACGCAAGGCAGCGCACACCACGCCCCTTAATTCAGTGTACGATGTATAAAGCAGATCTTGCTAACATCCGAAAGTTCTGGTCTTCTAGTTTCCTGTTGGAACGTAAGATTGTCAGGCTGATATCTGTGTCTTCTGTTTATACAATTTTATTTCTTCTGCCTATGGATTACATTGAAGACGGTTCGGACCTTTTGGGTCTTCTTCTACACCTCTGCTTCCTTATGATTCACATTAAAAAAAAATTTCGACAGTCCAGTCCGTCATTATCTACTTGTCTAGGAGGATTAAACAATTATTTTGTAGCCATTTTTACCTCATCTTGTACACACATAAATAATTCCTTCCTACATAAATTATTTAAACTTAGCTTTGCTTTACGGAGGTCCCAGTGGCCGTGCGGTCTAAGGCGTAGGTCTGCTACCGCTAGTCTGCTGAGATTGTGGGTTCGAATCCCACCGGGAGCATGGATGTCTGTCGGTCGAGTGTTGTGTGTTGTTAGGTAGAGGGCTCTGGGACAGGCTGATCACTCGCCCAGAGAAGTCCTACCGACTGTAGTGCGTCGTTGTGTGTGATCTAGAAACCTCGTGAATGAGGAGGTCCTGGCCCACTGGGGGCTGCTGCGCCTAACAAAAATAAATTGCTTTTATGTATTGCTTTCTATTGCAGTTTTTTTAAATTTCATTTACAGTTGTCTGGTAGTACTTTTATTGCTAAAACAATTTGCAGTTTGGTAATGTGTGAACTTGTAGAAAACTTTAAAATGCGACCGCATTTGAAGGAAAACTGGAACGTCTTCTACAAGTAGCTGAATGAAGTCACTGAAATACATTTTGGAGCGATAAACTTACACATACTACCTGTCATCAAGTCCTGAAGACTATTATCTTCATAGTCACCGCCTTTAGAAATTCAAATTTAAGAAGTAATTAAAGTATCGTAACAAAAGGAAATTTCGCAAACCAATGAATACGAAGATTTCAAGGAAGAAATCTCACAGTAAAAATCAGTCATTCTAGGGCATTTTGCAGAAGGACATGGTAAATGTCATTTTCCCAGTTGCGAGGAAAGAGGATATAACGTGATAAGAACTGGAATATTTCAAGTGTTCAAAGTTTATTTTATTACTTTTCCCGCTGTGGCGCTGCGACCCAACCCTCCTATTTGAGGTTTGGAGATCACACACAATGACGCACCACAGTTGGTAGGATTCCTCTGGATGAGTGATCAGCTAGTCGCAGAGACCTGTACCTGACAACAAACAACACTCGCGACAGACGAACATCCATGCCCCAGGCGAGATTATAACCCACAATCTCAGCAGGCGAGCGGCCGCAGACCCACGCCTTAGACCGCGCGGCCACTGGGACCTGCCAACGTTGATTAGAATGTGCGTATTAAATAATGGAATGTGTAGATGGGAAAAGAGTTTGAATTGTAATTAATAGAGTGATCTCTTTTCCAGAGAAATTGTACGTGATAAAGGGGAATATAACCCGTTGGATACGAAAATAATAAAACATGTTGGGTTAAACTGGACGTTATACTGGACGTTATACTGGACGTTATACTGGACGTTATACTGGACGTTATACTGGACGTTATACTGGACGTTATACTGGACGTTATACTCCTTAGTAAGAATTTATATTTATATTTGCTGGTCGAAATCTCAAGACTGCGAACACCATCGACTTTACGAATGATAATAAACTAGTAGTGTTGTAAATACTCATAGTTCCTCTTTATTTAATAGCCATGTCTCGTCCAGAAATGGCTATTAAATAACGAGGCTGTCCGCTCATTTCCTCAAATTCTGCGTCTATCTCAAAAGTCACTTTGCACTTGTTGCCGCTGGAGCTTTTCCCAGTCGCGCGCCAGACCACGCTCCGACACTGTTACGTAGTGTCGAGCAATTAATGTCTTTTGTTCAGTTTTTACAGGCAACGATAATGCTGCTTGAAGTAACTGAACAAAGAGCAATTCCCTCGTTTCTTGTGAAGTGCAAAAGACTGCTATCCGAAAGTAAGTCAGGTCAGGTGTGTGGAATAGACAGCAGATTCTATTAGGTTGCGTTTACAGTGGATGCCCATTGTGACGACCTTTCAGTAGGGCAATTTATACGCAATTCCAGCCGAAAGACCGATGTGGTTATATTTTAGGCCTTTAAGTCAGACTTCTTGTAGCCTGTAGTGTCGGAATAGGGATGGATGAAAAGAAGTTTATTTTGGAAAATAACTTTTTCTCATGCAACCAGGCAGAGAATACTGGAAACGTCAAAGTCAGACATAAAAGGAAATGCGTGTAATATAAAAATTGTTACATAAATGTCCCATTCTATTCCTCTCCTAATTACTCCATAATTCTCTGAAAAATTTTGTTTTTAACCAAAATTATTACTCAAATCCTACAACGACCTTCATCCCTGCACACCATCTAACAGCTTTTCCACATCCATTACAGAAATAGAAATGAACGATTATATGAATATTCTACTGAAAACCAGAGACTTTATTTCGTCAGATTATTCTGAAGATTCCTTAGACGTCGCCCGAGCAGGTCGTACCTGCTGTAGAAATAAGAGCAAGTTTTAATCTGTTTGTGTTTTTTAACGCGACAATATCCGATTGCTGCCGAAGTCGACAGAGTAAGATCACGTCAGAATACGCAACCAATAAACCTGCATACTACAGTTCTCTCACAACTGGAGTCAGTCTAAGACTTCCAATCGAAGGCTGGAGAGGAGCGGTGTACATTTCCGATGGGAATTACTTCGAAGGTGATGACATGAGGACGTTATGCTTTAATTTATGCTGTACTTTTTAGAAATACCTCCGTTATTTAAAAGCTACTTTTCGTATATTTGACGTATAACGTAAGCTTACCAGCCATTCTCATTATACAAACCAACAGGCAGAGGTAATGAGCCCAGGCACTTCATTACGTAACGAGATAACTGGATTGCGGTGCAGTCTCTCAAGATAATAAGAACATTCTCGTAGTTTCCATTGGAGGTTCTGTCTGTCGTGCTGGACTGGAAGCCAAGTGTAATACTCATTAAGGGGTCTGTTGACTTCTTATGCAAAGGAATTTAGTTAACAACTTAGGAGGACCGATTTAATCCTCTTGTTATCCGTCCTCATATCTTGAAATTGAGGATTCCAACAGCCCAGATTCTTTTTAAGTTTCGGGTTTCAACTACGAGACTGGAAGCAGATGAGTGGTGAAGCTGGTTTGTCAAATTAGGTCTACCTCTCCTCCCAAGATTGTGTTTTGCGGTGTCGGCGGTTGAGAGGGAGGGGAAAACCACACTATCGACAACGAAACCGCAGTAAAACATCACATCTAATTTGAAGTCGGTCGGATGAATATTGGCGGAGAGGCCTTGTAAATGTTCAAACATTGAAAGCAGGAGACTGGATGGAAATTTGGCAATAATGTCTGTAAATTTAGAGTCGAAGTCATAATTAGTAAGGTCGGGATATAGTGGTATGTATGTCCTACTTTCGGTTTTCACAGCACATAGTTAATGAAAACTGATGCAACTTTTCTTTTGTTTAGCATAGTAATGCCTTTGTATGAAGCTGTAAAAACGACGGGTAACGTAATGTGTAAAAACAGTTAATGATTTCACACAGAATAGGACTATATCTGTGGTGGACACAAATAAAACTTTCACACAAAATTTTGGCCGCATGACACCAAGGGGAGAGGCTAATTATTGGAGAGGAAGTAGATTTGTATGGAGGAGGCGGATCGGCAACTATGAGCTCTTCAGTGCCTCAGGCTGCATGTCCACACATAAGGTAATATTAAAATGAAATTTAAAGGAATGAAGTTTAATGTGTCGACTTGACCCATCTGTCTCTGGATATAGCTGAGGGACCGTCAGTTGTGTACACGATAATTAATCTACAAGCAGCATAAAACAGAAAATACACACACTGGGTGTCTGGTTCTTCAGTGCCAGATGTTCGACAAAGACTGCACTGTAGTACTACTCATTTCGCTTAGATTTTATTCTTAGCTAGTTATTGGAGAAGAAAGTTATTACATGGCAGGTTTTTTCACAACTTTCCTTTCATTAGTATGGACAAAACAGGAGGCGGAATGAAAAAATTACACAAGAAAGAAGACAACAGCTAGAATTAATGATATAGAATAGTTAAAACTCAGACATTAAATCGCGAAAGCAAGAATATTATGAGAAAAAACGGTTTGCAGCAGCTTAGAGAAACACCAGGCAAACAAATCAGTGTGGACACTAAAACGTTTAAAGTGGAGGGTGGTTGGGTAATGCACAAAATGTTACGAGGAGGAGTAGGTTGTGGGAATATGAACTGTATTGTAACGATTTTGGATAGGGCATAATGATGGGCTTTTAAAATAAAGTTCTGTATTTCTTAATAGGAAGTTTGTCACCTAAATTTCATCTGTCTATTATCCTTAATTTCTATGGCGTTAAGGACATCTTAGAGACTTAACGCACTAATTAATAAGTGGTATTATTAGAAAGGAAGTGAAATCGATAGATTGAATTAATTTCAATTTTTAAATCTTGTGATTTATGTTTTTGACTATTTAATATTTTAATAGTCCTAATTTCGCCCGGGGTGTAGACTTGTGGATATCTGCCATGTACTTCTTTGTAGGTAGAGGCCATAAGAAAGGCCGATTCTTCTGTACCTATAGAGAAGATTAACTTTCCTTGGAATGTTTGACACTGAAAATGCTGACACTACTCTGGTCAGCAATGTCGGTATTTACCAGTCGGCATGGCGTAACAAACTAGAAGACCTGAATACTTCAGATTCATAAACCTGGGAACAGGAACGTCCTGTGCCACATTATTCTTTAGCACCTATTTGTTACTGCATATGGTACATTCGTAATTATTAGTAAGTACTACATATATTAGAAGTGAATACATGACACTCTGCTCGTAATTGGCATTTGTTACAGCGTACTTCACCAACGTACCTCCCACCATTCTGCCTTTATTTGGTGTTAAATAATCTTTTCGCCAGACAAAACGTCTTGAAATAACCTAAGTTTCGCTCCGCAAATTTATTTCTCCTTGTGGTTAGTAAAAGGGGCAGAATTATCCTCCTCGTCATCCGAGCTGTTCAAGTGAGACCAAATTCGTATTACTTCGGGTGCGGCTTAAAGAAGTAAATTCCTAACAAAAATGGAAACAACTGGACTTAAACGAGAATGGTCTCTGGAGACGTGATTCTGCAGTGAAAATTCCGCAACGTAATTTCCTGGAAGCACTATGCGCCGTGCCAGCAAGAACGTGAGTTTGGCTCTTCCTTTCCTCTGTACGTTCGTTCTTTATCACTTCCAGGACGATAGCTTTTATCCTAAAACCGTGTGAAAGATGCTTTCAGACACTACAAGCTGGAAATGGAACAGTAATTCCTTTAATAGCAGGTAAAGTGTTACACTTTCGATTTTTGATTATTAACTAATTGCTTAGTTTTAATTTACTTAACCCTTTAAACGCTGAGTTAAGTCCCATCTGACTTTTGTTGGCATTATTAGGAACTCACTATATTCTCCACGTTAGCAGGATAAGGGTTAAGCAGGAACTTTAAGTCCCTCTGGAACACAAATATTCAATATGTTACAAGTTGCATTTACAAGAACAACTTGAAATTGGCACAATTCTTCAGAACCAGCTTGTCCCTATAACAGAACGGAGTCTTCTTACAGCTGGTACTTTTTATCCCAAACGTAGGGAAATCTTCCCACGGTGTCAAACCTATAGGGCAATACAGCACCGAAGTTTATCCTAAAGTTTGAAGCAATAAACAAGACCAAAATTTCGAAAAAAAAAAAAAAAAAAAAACCACAAGAACACCACACCTTCCCTTAATTAAACAAACCACCTTTCCTTACATTTAAATT
>Ga0136643_10003421_pt1 | contig 21404 bp, 13 predicted proteins | sample TergutLab28metaG_FD_96883 | JGI IMG/M metagenome (GOLD analysis project Ga0136643, IMG submission 96883) | Labiotermes labralis P1 segment gut microbial communities from Petit-Saut dam, French Guiana - Lab288 P1 (version 3) (version 3) | ecosystem: Host-associated > Arthropoda: Insects >...
TAAGGGAATTAATCTGTGAATGTTTTTAAAATAACTTTAACAAGGAAAAACGTAGCTCCCTGAGGATGATCTAAGAATCGAAACATGTCGGAGCGATTTTAAGTGTTTTTATGTGAAATTTTACGTAAGTGCATTTGTTGGTTGATAATTAAATTGATTTTACGAAATTCACGGTGCAACAATAAGGATATTTACGTCATGCTTCGCAATCGCCAGTATTTTGTGGGTAGGTACCGTACTTTACAACATATTTTACGTTATTGAATTTTGATAGGGACAATTTTCTTCAGGTTTTCCCCTGTTAATTGAACAACATTAATAAAATTAATAAAATGGACACTTTTGGAAATAGCGCCTTTCGAACGTTATGTTTTATTTTGAAACTATTGAATAGCTTTCAATCAATTTTTCTTCCAAACAGAGACGTCGGAAAAACTTTATTTTTGTTCTTATCGATCAAACACACTTATCGAAATGAAGCTAAAATTGAACTGTTTTTATTAACTGAAAGCATTTGGTGTCAAGAGTCGTATAGACATTCATGTTTGAAATTGGGGAACAACCACGCAAGATGTTATGATGATATTTACGCTACCAAGATCCGAACTGTCTATCTGTCAGATAGAAGTGCGTATCTACACCAATCTTCTCTTGCTTTTAAGTTTTCGGGAGTTTATGTGTTTGGGTGTGGTGTTAGATTTGAGAACGTGTACTGCTTCATAATTGATCTGTACTCTGACGCGTCTGGATTGTGGTACGTGTAGATGAAAGGTTTTAGATCGGAGCATTGCCTCTGCTCGTGATCCGTAAAATACGGGTAAAACATCTCTCGTGTCGTTTGTAGTTCCGAAGCAATAGTGCTGAATAAGCAAAGCAAACCTGTAGTGCAACTTGCATTACATTGGGTCCAAGACTGTGCCATGTGCACATGTGGTACTGACATTGCTGATAGGTTTGTTTATGTGCTCAGAATTATATACAGGCTTGAAATATTGATTACGTGAAGAACTGTCGAACTATACACAGCTTTTCTCTCTAGGAAACGTCATGATGCATGTCTTAGAGGCAAGAAATTCTCTTACTGGAGTACACAGGAAGGCCTGCATTTTACGTCATCCTGAGACGGTTCTATGCAATTCCAATACTCAAAATAAGTTTCCATAAAACCCATATCAGTGTTATTCTGTAGCTGTCCTTATCATAAAAGTTTTCAGTGAGACCTTCTTTCGAATATGACGGCTTATCGCCGTTTGGGAAGTGAGCAACACACGTCACGGAAAACTTGTAATATAGTAATTTTATTAGCGTTTTAAAATTAAACTTTCCCTACCACCTGGTTTAAAAATAAAAAATCCTAGCTGGTGCTCACATTGCCTTTTTGTGCTGTGTATCGATCTCAGAACAAACAGCGACTTTTGCTTTATACAATCTCAATTGATTCTTGATTATAACCGAGGTGGCTAGTGTTTACTGCGCGGTACGCACTGAGTCATTATATTAAAAAAACACGTTTTGTGTCTAAAGAGTTCATTTCAGTAGTATTTATGAATATTAAATCGGAAAATTTACAGACGTTATTTTGAAATAATATTACTTCCATTGTTGTACATTACACCTTCTTATAAAATCTGGTACAACCTATTCATTGCTTAACTACAGCCGAAACATGTTGCTCTTTTAGGATCTCTATGTCAACCATATATTGTGTTAGTCGGATATTGTACACAGTCGGAGAATGAAGATGACTACAGAAGCTTACATAACACCGAGGATTAGAATACGTGGATTTATACATCACTACCCTACACCTTCATATCATGATGCATTTTTAAGCACAAGGACGACCTGACTTTTACATTTCATTTCTTATACGATATTCAGGAAAAATGAACTAGTAGAATCTTGAGTGTTGTGTTTATTTCTATCTGCATAAAATATGCTATATTTGCCGTTCCAGTGTTGTTGTTATATTAATAGCAAACTGCTCTAGTTACTTAGCTATCCAAGTAATTTCTAGCCTTGTCAGTAACCTACAGTTTCACTGCTGTACGAGTTTAGTCCATATGCTATAGTCCAATTTCCAAGGCTGTTCCTGTTTCGCGTGCTTTTAGTAGCGTTTCGTGTGAATTTTTCCGTTTCCGTGCACACTTCACATTACGGCGCCTGCGGTAGCGGTATAGTGACTGGCTACGGGGTGGACGGTCTCCTGGGGTTGAAATCCGGTGGACGCGAGATTTTCCGTGCCCGCCCAGACGGGCACGGGGCCCACCGAGCCTCCTGCACAATGGGTATGGAGTCCTTCCCGGGTGTAAAGTGGCCTGGAAGTCTCTTCTAGTTTCGAGGCTGCGAATGAGTTTGATATATACCTCCTTCTCCCCTCCTTGTTTTCCTATGCATGTCATGCGGTGACCTTTATCTTTACTACATATTTCTTTCTTAACGCGCTCATACGCTATTCTGTCCATGAGTTTCTAGGTCCTTCCTCTGACGTCCAAACACTTTCCTAGGTAACCTGTTCTCATACAATCTTAATTTTTTCCCTCCACTTCTTGCTAAGAAATCAAGTTTATACCCTCTAAAATGGTAAATTATAATTTCGTATATTGTAAGTTTTTAATTTTTAGACATGGGAAAAAAAGACAAAAGACGGTATCTGCCATTCCAAGATTTAATCTATTCGAAATTTCTTCACAAATTCGATTTTTCGGTCATTGTTGTTCCACGAGATTTGCAGTTTGGCAGATTTTGTGTGCGATTTATCGACTGTTGAAAGATGGTGAAGGAGCGCCACTCTTCTCGCCCTATTTGCCTTACGTTACGGAACAATAAATGCATCACACCCCATTAACACAATAAATGTACTTGATGGTAACTAATACTAGCCAGGTCCTTGGGCCACTTATTTCGGAAGCACCTCGATGTACTGTCGTGACTGTACATGGCTTGGAGCCAAATAGAGACGAGGGCACAGAGTAGTGACTAATGGAATTTCGGGAAGTTTCGTCTTCACGCCAACCCCACCCCCCTAAACAAAAATGACGTCATTTCGCAGTACTACCCCTTCCTCTACTTGAGATTTAGTAACGCTTATTTTTCTTTGCGAGTATAGAATAAAGAAATATAAAACGGGGGGAGGGGGGGGGGATTTTATTCGGATTTTGGAGGTGGACAAGTGATAGAAGATTTACTGTATAAGTTGTAAGGTAGGATGGGTCTGGTTGTTGAAGATGGTATTTCAATTTATACAGATGGATAAACACTTCCTTTGAGATTAAGTTGGGGACAACATTTCTTGATTTTCTTTTTTCTCTCAAGATGTCAGGAAGAACAGTTTCACTCTCCTTCGGCATTTATAATCCTTTAGCACTCTCTGCTGCTCTTTGCATTGGGGTCGCAATCCAAATCCAGCATTTTGCTCCAATTCCTGCTCTTGGTTTCTGATATCTCAGATTTGTTCATTATCTTTATCTTTACATTGGCTTCCGTTATTGCTGGACCCTGTCTGTTACATTCACCTCCAACCCATTATACTCCATTATAAACTATTAAAAACCACAAAATGTTATACAAGTTTTCTTTCATAAGAAAACACTAATTACCACACTTTAAGCATTTGAATCATACCTCAAAAATCGACAATTATTCAACCAGTTAAGAACCCACTCTAAATTGAAGAAAACCCAAGTAACACGCGTGACTGTATCCTCAAGTTACGTGCATATTACGGCGCTTTTAACCTGTATGATTCAGTAGGTATGCAGAAAAATTAGGGATCCTAGTCATCCTTGGCTACCTAGTTGCTTAACCCCCTAAAGATCAATGGTATTCACACGTGCAAACTGTTTTAAATTTAAACATCTTCATTCTGCTCTCAGAACCTATTTGGTTTTTTCTTCGTTTTGAGTTCCAGAATGAACAGCTATTATTTCCTAAATATCATGAAATGATTTATTTTTTCTATGCAGATTGCAGGTGTTAACTTCGAGATTCACACTCAATTTTTTAATACTACTCTCATGAAGTTTATTCTCTAAGGTCCTTGAAAATTTTGATGTTGCTTGCTTTCCTCGCAATTAATTATCCTTGAAATATCTAGACTTCTGGATCTCGTCATATGATTTGATCAGCTAATCAGTGGTTCTGTGAGTAGAAAAAGACGACTAGCGAGTTCCCCTTGTGAGAAGTCAACACAAAACGCATCTTTCAGACAGATGCGACTTGTTATTACCATAACAAAGGAACAACTGAAAAGGCTTTAATCTTCAATTGCTAGGGACGCCTTAGCAGTACTTATATGTGACTAAACGGTTATTTGAACTATGAATCAGAGGAACTTTATGTGAAGGGAACTGGATAGTTCTAATCTTGATTGAGCCATTGAAACGCGTTTCTGAAGAGCTCAGTCTATAGTAATGTTCGCGCACGTCACAAAATGCGACAGTTTTTTTGTTATATTTGCCAGTTCGTTTTTGTAAGCGCTGTAATTACTTCTATTTTGTATAAAGTAACATATCTGAGTATTTATGTGAGAAATAACTGTAGTTCTCTCTCTTTGGAAAAGTTTCCACACACAGAAACAAAATCTAATTTTGAACAGGCCCGTTCTCAGCCATTGGTCTTCGTAGCAACATAACGTCTGCACGGCGGTACGTCCGCCACCCTGAAAACGGAGGAAGTTCGTTCCTCTGAAGAATTACTATCAGCCTTCGAAATTGTATGGCAGAAAACCCCAGTAAAACATAGGAAAAGTACCTACCACCAAAGTGTAATACATAGGAGAATGTTAGCTTAAAAACTTTTATGAAATATCTGGGAAATTCAAAACTAACTTTATGTGACCAAATGTAGTTACAAAGTAGATGAGCAGGCGGAAGGATGAAACTAGGTTTACCAGTCCACTTAGCAATCCTGTTGTACCAAAAGCGAATCTAGTTAAACTGACAGAACAGGACGAAGAATTACGTCCGTGGTTTTAGGCTTCCACCGCGAAGAAGACGAAAACTGCGCTCTTCTGGGTTAGTGCGCAGCGAATAATGGTAATTCCTTACCGACGTTTCAGGACAACTATTGAAGATTGGACCGTAGTTTGTCCCGAAACGTTGGTAATGAATTACCACTACTAGCTGCGTAATAACTCGGAAGAACGCAGGTCTCGAAAAGTTGTGTAGGCAAGTTTATTAGTTGGTGGTTCAAGGATTTTTATGATGTTACATTCTTCTTATGGCGATAGAAAGTTTTGTTTTTTTTTACCCTTCTAGCCTGCAGCGTTTGAACATTGAACCGATAGAGCACAAGACGACGTATCGATTCTGTCTTGTAGGTCATTCCGTCTGCATTACCAGAAACACTGATAGAAAAACTAATATGTGTTATCACAACTAACAAAAATACATAATGTAAAATCTGAAGTTCTCACAGCGATGTTAGTTGAAGATTAAAGCCTTCTGTAGTGATACGACTTGTCGAATGGTAAATACGTAGTTATAGACGTTGCGAATGATATTGCCTCGTTTATTTTTTGTGATTAGAAATCTTGCATCTTCAAATTCGAATCTATTACTTCGATATATAAGGAAAGAAAGAATATTTGGATGACGTCAAAATAATGGCAAAATATCACATTGCTCGTAAATGTCACAGTTGAGGAGACAATATTGACGTAAATAATTAGGCGTATTTTAAATAGAAGGGTAAAAGAAGACGTTATGTGTGGCTTTTCTCACTCTACTATGGTCCTGGGGTCGACTTAACCTCTGACAGAAATTAGTACCAGGAGCATTTCCTGGGGGTAAAGGCGGCCGGTGCGTAAGGCTGACAAACTACCACCATCCTGTGCCGTTGTCACGAAATCTGGAAGTCTTAACTTTCTGGAACACTCTGGGCCCTCCGGGACTGTAAAGGGACTGCTTTTTCTCTATCTACCTGTGACCTATTATCACCCTCTACACATCTTGACAGACACCTGAAAACTTCACATTTGAGACTTTCAGTAGCATTTTATGTCACTGCCAACAGACAGCCTAATGTGTCCGTCACTTAGCTTACTTGACATGGGATCGTAAATAGACTTTACCACGTATCCCATAAAATGTTCTACAAACGTTTTTGAAATGCCGACAAGAATATTTGGACTAAACTTTTTCGAGTATGTCAAATTGTCAGCCACATTAATTCAAAATAAAACCTAATTTGAGGAAAGCCAAACATGTATAACTGTCTATAACCCATAAAACTTCCAGAGATTTTTAAAGTCGGAAATAAATTTTATCAGATTTTATCAAATCAAATTAAAGGCGATCCTTACTTTCATAACATGCCATTTCTACAAAGAATAGTCACTAAACTAATTTCTGAATGTTCTGAGAAAATAAATTTTATTATTTACATCTTTACAGTTCTATAAACATAAAAGACCAAATCTGATCTCTGGTACAGATACTTATACCATTTTAGCAGTTTTAAGAAACCGTCCCGTTTCGTTGTCTAACGAACGTGATTTTTCTGGAAATTTGGTGAAGACTTATGCTATGATGCTAGCAAAATTGGCCCACACTGACATCCACTTTACTTGAAGTCATAAATCGATACACAGCTTAGTGTGTTTCACAGAAGTCAAGAAACGCCATTGGCAATTTTTCCTATTTTCCGAATTTTTAAATATACACCTTATTTGTCATACAGACAGTTTCTGTTTTTTTTAATGCACAACTGGTTACGGCAGAGCGCGGGGGAACCATCGATTGCTCTAAAGCAGTTGATGTCTTCCGCTCTAGGACGCTCCTTTCGTGCTGGACTCGAGGTACCAACTACTGCAGAGCGGTTGAATTCTTCGGCGCTGACGCAGCAAAGCAACTGTGAACAGGTGTTTAGAATACCGCAGCACTTTACGCTCTCGGTAGGAAACTTTGCATAATCTCGTGATATAAAATGGTTGAACATGCTTGCGAATTTGCGTACTGACGTACAGAATGTCGCGTATTTTCAAATCCTGCAAAGTTTATGTAAGCTATCGTAGAAAGAGGACGCCAGAACTGTTAGACGAACAAGTGCGTACATTTAATTTCCAGTTTGGGAGTGGTGACATAAGAATCATCCTACATTTTGTACGGAGCCATTTATTATACAGAGTCCTCATTATATGCCGCCGCGTAAACCTGGTCTAAGCGTTGAACTGCTGTAGGCCGATCCTCTTTCATAGGCGTAGTTGCAGAGTCGTAATATCAAAACCACTTACATGTTCAAAGTCACATTTAACGACAGGGCGACACTTGTTTTTAGAACGTAAATTTAATACAGTCGGGATTAATAAACGTGAAAATCACATATATAAATGGTTCAGTAATTTCATGTACCGAATTATTTAAGTTTTGAAGCTTTCGTGGTGACAGAATTCAATGAAATTTTGTCGGGTAGACAGCTGCGTCAAGATGTAGAGATTTTCCGACGTTTCGTGTACAATCCCGTACCCATCTTCAGAGTTTACTGGTGGTTTGACAGCAACAAACCTGCTGACTAGGTGTTTTGGTGCTGCCAAACCACCAGCACACCCTGAAGATGGAAACGCAGTTAGATCCCGAAACGTCGGAAAACTTTCACATCTTGACACGGCTGTCTGCGCGAGAATATTTCATTGATTGCTATATTATAGTTCTACAGACCGTACTACAAATATAATAATACATATAAAGCAAATACGCATAGTTATTATTTTTTACGTATTGTGTTTTGATGTGGCTGGTGTAAATTCAGCAACACAGTGAATATTTCTGTATCACTGGGGGAGAAAGCGTAGAGGAAAGCGTGGGTTATTCTTGCAGCAACTGTGTGTAGGTCAGTATCTTCAGGTTCATAATACGTAGCTTCCTTTATGTGCCCCCCCCCCCGCCCTTCGTGATATAATTCCCCTCACGCACATCTCAACGACCAAGAATAAAAATTCGTGAAAGGCAAAAATATATCACAATTGTTTGATAGTTAAGCAAATGCTCGTGGCATACCGTAGATAATGGGAAATAAATGCGAATAAATTACAGAACCGTGCAAATGCTTGTGAATCATATTTTCTGCTTGTATTGAGTTCAGAGTTCTGTCCTTTATTTCGCGGCCGTAGCTGCGAGCGTTCCATTCCAATAGACATCTATACAGGACTGATGTATTGTGCAAATGGTCATGACACAATGACCGTCATGCCGTGTATCCTACTTCGTCAGAGCTGAAAAGTAGGACCATTTTCTACCCAGCACAATACTTCTCACCAGCATTACAAAAAGTACTTTTATTACTGTTGTGAATGGTAGAGAGATGATCCTAATGGTGACCATTATCATTTATTTTCTGCTGCCAGTGGCATACTGGTGGAAATATAATGGTCTCTTTGGCTCTTTGTACTAGAGTTTTGAAGTTCTTTTTGATGTGGCTGTCAGCTGCTCGCAGTGATTACAGACTTCATTAAGGGAAGCTGCAGAACATTAAGTTCAAGTACCAGTTAGTGTGTGGGCCGGCATACGTACAGTAGTCTGTATAGCGGTTCGCTATGTATTAGACAGTCCTGGGATCGAATTCCGGTGGAGGCGACGTTTTCCGCACCCGTGCAGACCTGCTCTGGGACTCTGTAGCCTCCTGTAAAATTGGTTACGGGTCACTTTCCCGAGGTATAGCGGCCGAAGCGTGACGTTGACAACGTACCCACATCTATCTCACAGGTTAAAGAAAGAGTTGAGCCATATCTCTACACCCCTGTGGGTCTTCGTGGCACCTTAGAGGGTGAACTTCACTAGTCATTATGGCAAAAATGCGTATCGGTTCTCATGAACGAGGAGGGAGGCTGTCTTGCTCCGTAATCAGGGGTTCGAGGATTCAAATCTGAGCCTAGAAACCAGCTGTCTGGCGAATTTTATAGTGTTTCTCAGACCCCCTATGACAACTCCAGCACAGTACCTGAAAAAGGCTGTTTCCACTTTCTCAAAGCTCTGACTGATTATTCGCTGATAATTCAATTTTTTCACGCCAGGTAGAGTGGGGTGCTTACAGGGTTGTTAGATACACAATATGTAAATAAACGAAAGAAAAATTCTTACTTACTGAAGTCAACAAAGTGTTTGAATGAAGTTCTCTTTTTTTTTCCTTAGTCTCTTCAGCCTGTGACAGTATCTTTAAAATAAGTCTCTTTATGCTTAATAGTGAACATTTAGTAATAATTCGCTGCATATAAGTCTGCCGTAGCGAAAGCATCGTTAAAATAAAATAAGGGAAGTCATGTCGGAATTAATGTTAAAAATGCCAAACAACTGTCGCAGTGTAACTGTCACTATAGGTTTTGGCACAAACTATAAAGAAATTACTGTAGGTGCAGCTAATCTTCTAATATCCTCTAAGAGAAGGGTAACTGGAGAGCAAAATATCTAAAGTGCAACTCGAATTTATGTTTTCTTATTTTGGAAGTTAATGAATCACAATATAAGTTAAAATAAGATTGTAAATTTGTTCCTTTGCACATCATGAAGGCGTATAGGAGGCGTAGGATTCTAGTTTCTATCGTCTTCTAACACGGCCAGAGGTGGACACCATTAGTCAATGATAATTTTTTTCTACCAACTTGATGCACCAAGTCTTTATTTTAATACATTTATTACATTTCAGTACATGTTTCGAGCATTATTATGCTCATCATCAGGAAAACAATTGTATTAGTGCAGCATCTGGTATCGTTACTCTCTTTAGGTGACTGTTCAGTACACAGGTTACACGACAGGACGAGACGAGACCTCTAGTAACCTGTGTTCTGAACAGTCACCTAAAGAGAGTGACAATACCAGATGCTGTACTAATACAATTGTCCTCCTGAAGATGAGCATAATAGTGCTCGAAACATGTAGAGGAATTTAATAAATGTGTTAAAATAAAGAATTTGTGATTCAAGTCGGTAAAAAAAACTATCATTGTATTAGGATGGACGTTCAACAAAACGTAAAAATCATTAGTCAACTTCACGTACCTTCTACCGTCGTCCCGGCGTAAAGCAACATCCCAACCCACTGAATAGGAGGCTAGGCGGTTCCCAAAGCTGGTATGTTCGTTGGTGAGAAAAGTAAAATCCCTTGCCTCCGCTGGGAATTGAACTCCGGATAACATATTAAATGACATAAAAAACTCTTTATACTGGCAGTACTTTTCGCAGTCTGAACTGAAGCATGAGATTATCTTATACTAGAGGGTACAATTAAACACTAAAGGTATTATTATTATTATTATTATCATCATCATCAACATCAGTATCATCAGTATTATCGTTGTCATCGTCAAAGCGTTCATTTCCCATATTGTCTGTCTTGACAATATTTGTCTTATTATCCCTTGAGAGCCGTATTTTACAGCGTAGTAATCATATATATATATATATATGTATATATGACTCCACCATTACCAAGTTCCATGGACGTCAGTTGCTCAGAGTACCGGCAATGGAACATGCATGTTACACTGAAGATTACCTGGCTTCTGGACTTTGTGTACAGCCGAACCTGTCGAAAGTGAAACAGTTTGAGGAAACAGGATCTGTTTCGGTTTTATCAAGTTTTCGAATACAAATAATTAACTAGTTGACAACTAGCCAACTAAGCAGTAAACCAACCAAACAACTCCACAGAGAACAATCCTTGCTGGACAGTTAGTGTATTCTCGACTAGTCAAGAAATTCCTCGTGTTTCATAGAAATAAAATTTATTGCCGTTTTCACAAGAACTCACCAGGTGTCCTTGTCATGACCTAGATGAATATAGTTTAAGCCTCTCTTCCTATTTCTGTACGACTCGTTTAATTTTGTTCTCCCACCTAAGCTCGGGCTTTAAATGGAACAAATCAGAAAGAACGTGATGGCAAAGGTTATAACATGCAAATGAGAGATGAGAATTATCTATAAAATTTTCTTTGGAAGCCCTGGAAAGAAGGAAAATCCAGGCTAAAATGGAAGAATATTATGCAAACGGAGCCTATAAATTTTTGTAAAAGACTAGAATGAAATCGGCTCATACGAGTTAAGATCCAGTGTCCTTGTGAGGGAGATATAGCAAATTTTTGAGTTTGTCAGTCAGTCACTTACCAGCTAAGATACTAACTCTTCGAGGAATAATCTCCATGGACTTAGGTATTTCGTGATTTGTGGTTTGAGGAACTGATATCACAAGAGAATACAACACAAATTTAATATTTAGCATCTGTTTGAAATTAAATCTATGAATTTTCCAAACTGTAGAAGACAAGACTTAAGCGGCGTTGGACTGAGGAAGACGTGATACTGTGTGTAGAGTGGAAGGAATGCCGCCTGCTGTGTTTGCGTGCCGGTGAGGGTTGCACAGTTACTGTGTAGCCGGAAGACCAGAGAATCCATTGAAAGAAACACACATCGAAATAGAAGGAGAGGTGAATTCGATAAATGTGGCTTTTACACATTTCCTCCTTTTCATGCTTGGATGAGAACTGCTGGCAACAGTTAGCGCTTCTATTTTCATGAAATTAAGACGGGATGGAGGAAGGAAGGTAGGAAGGAAGGAAGGAAGGAAAGAAGGAAGAGAAATAAATCAACAATATAGCTTCGATATTCAAGATTTAGGAGTTAATCGGTAACGTGCTTTTGCCACTATATAAAAGGCTCAATGTATGAAACTTCAGCAAAGATTTGATTGGGGCTTTGAATTACATAAGGGGAAGAACGTGACAGAAAAGAGAGAGAGATAATTTGTCACGTAGATTGATGTGCATGAATAATTTGCCGAAATCCATACATATTTAAAGCTGTGTTTTCCTCAGTACACATGTTATTGGTGAATGTTTAACAGAAAATATGTGGCATCATTATCAAATGACTCATAAATAATATTGGAAAACATTTAGAAAACAAAACATTTTTGGAAAGAAAATTATAGTGACATTTGGATTTCATGTTACATGGGGTATATAATTAACTGGTATAAACAAAATTAAAGTTACTCGGCAAATTTTAACGAGGACTTATAATAAAAAATTTTTCCATATTCCTTGAAAGCTTTTCAGTACATATAATCGAGATTAGTAAACATAATGGAGATCTGCCAGCATTATTATGTCCTTGTTTTACGAACTTATTGTACGGAAGCTTGTACATTAAACATTAGTTTGATTACTTTCTTTTCGATTATTGAACATCAACATTCATTTGACGATTTCGACTGAAATTCAAGCAGTCTAAAAAATCCATGTCACAACGGGAATCGCAGGTTTCATTATCACCTCCTACACTTTTGTTAAAACTTGCATTTGTTTTAGTGTTTATTATTTTTTTCGCGAGTTTTCACTTTATGTGGCTTTATTGAACGAAATGTGAGGCAGACCAGTAGCAGTAAATTGTAAATCAAGTGCAATGGAGTTATTGTAGCTTGGTTTAAGATGGGAGTGTGAGATGCTTCTCTGGAAGTAAAGAAGAAATCCACGAAGAAATTTAGAAAGAAATTTTTTAAAATGTTACCCTTCCGGGTATTGAGACCGTGTAGCTTTCTAGGTTGATGCGGACCTGCTGGAGGAATATGCTGCTACCATTTGGAGGGTTAAGGATTTCAGTATCATGTAGAAACTGAAATAATTCAGTTAATGATTTTGTTTCATTATTTAGGTATATATGAAGAAAAGCATTCAATGAAAATCACAGGAGAGGTGGGGGGGGGGGGGGAATTGGGTCACAAAACCTGTACTTAGAAGAATCTCGCGCTGAATAAGTTAAAACATGCATTTACTGGATGGATTCCTTGTCCAAGCTGAGATTCGACGCTGGTACTTTCATGTCGTAATTAAACTCGTGAAAGGAAGACGCCGAGTTTTAAGAAAGTAATTAAATTTGGTACATTATTATTCGTAGTTGGGAAACTTTTATTTATATAACTCTTGTTTTCAAATTTCATGTATATCTAGGAAATTGAAAATTAGTTAACACCAAGAAATTATTTCACAACATAGGCAATGTACGTGTAACGTAACATTGAGGCACGTTCACGTGGCCACCATTACAGTGGAAAAACAACAGTACCTTCTGTGTGTCTCGATGAGCTACACGTCACTGTTAACTATACAAAAATATTGACTGTTACACAACAATGCTTTTATGGCAAATTCATGTCGCCTGCATCCGGATACCACACCAACCCAGCCAAACAACAACGTAACACCAACACGCATCGAACCAGAGCAAAACAACCCATGAAATAACTCAACAAATAAGTCGCAGGCTCCTGAGGATGGATGTATTAACATCCAAAACATGTTGAGCATTAAATAATGAAATAAAAAAAGGAAGTGACATCAAGTTGGTCTCTCTTTATCCAACTGTACAGATAAATAGTAGAGCAGTTTGTCAGTTGTTGTTATCTTTTCCGTAAAGAATTTAAGACGTGAGATATAGTTAATAAGTTATGAAGCAATTAAGCATTAAATATGAAGAACGTGTGTTTGTATTATTGCCTTACTTATCCGACGTGCAAATTGCATCTTTTCCACGCAGCATTATGTTCTCACGTGTGGCCTGTCTGGCCTGCACCACATTTTCCCACATTATCTTATAAACGCTACGATTTTCGGACAAATACTGTATTTCTGAACATAAAATCAAACAGGCCTATGAAAAGCCACGCTGAATATTTTTGAGGCATATCTGTACTGAAATTCCGATATAACGCCTGTCCAGAACTGTTACTCAGTTCCGTGCGTTGATTTCTTATTAAATGAAAGCAATTCCACTCCTTAGGCTTTTCACAGTCCGTTCATATGAAGAAACATTTCAGCGGGCCCCAGTCCTCTGTTAGTGGCTTCGACAAACATTCCTTCCAACACCAGATGTTAAGAGCTTCTGTACAGCAAGATTTCCATGCTTTCATATTTCGGTTATCAGTCAGAATACCTGGGAGACGCGGGCAGTACTCTGGGTGTGAAAGAGCACCTTGCTCTCTTCGTCAAATGTTATTGGGGTAATCGATCAAGAAGATTTGGATGAACGAGATTTGTAGTGTGCATGGAGAAAATGAAGAGAGCATACACAATTTTTATCAGATAAATTGAAGGTTAAGATAAATTTGACCGTTTATGTGAGAAATGAAGAAGTATGACATAGAGTCAAAGAGGAAAGGAACATTCTACATACAGTAAAAAGAAGGAGGGGTACGTGGATTGGCCACATCTGGCGTAAGATCTCCTTTTCAATACACGTTATTAAAGGAAAGATAGAAATAATGATATAAGGGACGGGAATGTGAGGAGAAAGATGTAAGCAGCTACTGGATAAACTTAAAGAAACGAGAGGGTACTGAAAATTTAGAGAGGAAGGATTACATCGCAGTCCATGGAGAATTCGCTGTGTAAGAAGCTATGGACCAGTCGTAAGACAGACTCTAGTGTCAATGAATGAATGAATTAATTAATATATGGAACGAATGAATGAAATTGAAGGTCCTACACTGCCGTATTTGGGAGACTGTACATAAAAAAGGGGCTATAATAATAAAATGTGTCTTAAACAAAGGGTTTAATTGTAGATTATTATCCAATTTTATTATTTTTAACCAATTCTGTGCATCTCAGCACTTAAAAAAATTCCAAACATGAGATTTAACGGAAATTGTCCGGTGGCTTTCGCTCTGTTACACGCGGACGGACGGACTGACGAACGGACAGAAGTCATGAAGATAATATTCGCTGTTTCCAACGTCTTTAATGAGGGCCATAAATCATATATTCTTAATTGATCTTGAATGCTTTTTGACGAAGGCGACTCTTTCGAAACGTCGGAATTCACGTACCCAGTGACTCAGCGCCATAGGCTAGCAAACCATTATCCACGATCAGAGTGTTCTGAAATTTGCAGAACTGAAGCTAGGAGTAGATTGATGCGAGAGCGTATAAAATTCAATCCTAAATAAATTGTGTGATTACTGATTTTTGTGCACGTGGTTGGTTGTAGAGGAAAACGTGATCTGTTATGGGCACAGTGATGAACTGTCGGGCTTTATTAAATTCGGTAGGATACTTGGCCAGCTAAGATACTATTAGCTTATCAGCAAGGATTCTGCTGCATATTATTAAACAGCGGCAGATCTATGTAATCCATCTTATGTTTATTGGACCGTGTATCATTGTGATAGTTGAAGAATAAAAGACCAACTTGATGTCACTTGCTATTTTATTTCACTTCTTATGTGCTCAACATGTTTCGGACATTAATATACCCATGGATAGATATATTAATGTCCGAAACATGTTGAGCACATAAGAAGTGAAATAAAATAACAAGTGACGTCAAGTTGGTCCTTTATTCTTCAACTATGTAATCCATATTTGATATTTTTTTAATTGTATATTTCGACATACAAACTACTTTAGGTTTTAAATGGGCTATTACATATTTAATTACACCGTTTCAACTATCTTTGTTATAAAGTTGTCTTCGAATGATCTTAGTCAACTGTAAGCAGCTTGAGTGGAAAGATTAAGTAGGTAGGTTTTCACCCTTTTTATAGGCCATGCAGGCCCTTAGGGTGAGGAAAGGTGTAGCTCTACTCTTTTCTAGGACTTTTCGGCATTAGATGGGAGTGGGGGGTCAGCCCCACGCCCCGTCCTCCGGAAAGAGTAAGTACTGTATCGATATTAATTTGGATAATTAAGTGTCTCGTCAAAACTTTCTGCAACCTACCAGACAGTCCCACTGTATGTCTGTAGAGCGTAGTTCTTCAGGCTTGCTTTTCCGCTTAATTTGTTTTTCACACGAGGTAAAGAAATTTTTCCCCACCTCCGAAGGTACTTTATTCAATAAATGTGTTATGGTGGACTGTGGTTAAGTATTACAATTTTCAGGACTCAGCATGAAAAACACCCTGTGAGTTACACGAGTAGGTCTGATGTACAAACAAATATGTATGACTACTGCATAGACCGTTGAAACTTCAACCGGAAATTTAAAATTACTTTTTCACTGAATGCTTATGCTGTTTCTTTTATTTCTGGAAAGAAAGCTCTATTTGTACTCCTGAATTGACCATTATTCTCCTGCTGTTGTACCAGTTCACAAGATACTTGACAGAATAAAATAGGCAATAAATGATAGTGCTATCGTTTGAGGTTCAGGTGAAAGTGCATCGTGAAAAATTCTTATAATAAAACCAACTAAATTCACTAAATTATCAAATTTATTCTTGGAATAAAACTTTACATGTTTCTAACAGTTACTCTGTCCATTAACAGGAGTTTTCACTCTACACACAGCAGTGGTATATAATACTAGACTCCTGATGATGGACAGAGGAACTGTCCGAAATATGTAGAGTTCTATTCCAAAAATAAATTTGAGAAATTAGTGAATCTAGTTGGTTTTATTATAAGAAGATAGTGCTATCTATAGGTACATCTTAAACATTCTTTGGTAAAAATGCATACTGCATTACCGACTTAATATTATTTTTCACAGTCCTTCACTGCTGTTCTAATCTGCTCCTAATCGTAAGTACTGGCAGCTATTTGACTGCTAACGTTCATAACGACAATATCGCGTGCCCTACGTGTGTGTAGGAATGCCTTGATAAGAGCACAGAAATGTAACACTGGCCTTTGTTACAACACTGTCACTACTGCACGAAGGAACTGGGAAATCACGAATTCCCTCCAGTCAGCATAGACCGAGAGCATTTATGAATAACACACTTGCCTGTACGAAGCAGTGTATCACTACTTCCGCGCGTATGGGGCTGTAAGCTGATGTTTAACACTGACACAAAGCCTTTTAACTTTAGTGTGTGTTTAACCGAAGCGAGTGTGCGGTAAAACATAATAGACATAACTACTGTGAGATCTAGTCCGTGAACTCGTAACCTGATATACTTAGAATGAACACCCTGTAGTTCCTGGCAACTTTATGAAACCGACTAACCTCATCTGTCAAATTATAAATAAAACATATATGAGCCAGGCTAGCTCGGTAATTAAAGTAATTGACTGGCTGGCTACTGGCTGGTCAGCCGGGTCTGTATTCCCAGCAGGGACGTTTATATCTGTTCCAGGCCGGCTCTGGAAAACACGCTGCCTCATGCAATTGGTGTGGGTGCTCTTTCTCTGAGACTAAAGCTGACGGAGCCTGAATATTATCTTACCCATCCTTGCTGTGTCGAAATATGTTATGACTGGAGCTTCATCTTCACGCTCCGTCTCTCTTTTTTGGGTGTTAAAACACTCAGGAGATTTTACTTTACTACAGAAAATACCCTGTGTTTGACCCCAAATTATGTGCAAATTTCTGCCCTTGAAACTGAAAAGACACAAGAATTTGAGTGTTTTTGAAAGGTCTGTTAACCGTATCATCGTACGTCACCCTCAAATCAGCCATGCAATTGTTTAATCGCGCTGTTAATTATGAAGATTTGTGAATTTTGGAACGAATGCTGACAAATGGAGGTCAACCCAAAACGTAATATTTGGTGAAATATTTTCTATAATAGTATCACCAACTCTAGTGAGGTTGGAAGATGTATGTAGCTGTTAGGCATCTGCCGTTGTCTCTCAGAGGGTTTTAGACGGATATTTGTCTGAAGAAATGTGGGGGTAAACGTTTGCTACGTGTATGGTTGGCGACTGCTTTGGTCTGGCAAACATTGCACCGTGAGAGTACTGAAGGTGGCGGAATATAAGGAAGTCTCCATTCATTAGATTCTCCGATGTTTTTACTGGAGCACAGTGTTTTAATAGAACCGAATAATTTCTCGTTGAGTCAAGAAACTCTCCATATTTTATGGAGTGCAAAAGTTTATTTCTGATTTCGCAAGACCTTGTTACTGGTCTCTAACTTAAACCAGATTAAACTGGTCTAAAATATCCAATGCTAAATAACAAAACCCTTTTGTGTATTTTACACACAGTCGAACACAACTATATTTCACCTAGTAGCACAGTGGGTATACGATTACATTGGGCGCAACTACATGTTTCGGCCCTATATGTTGGCCATCTTCAGGTTGTAATTTATCTTACAGAGTAGCTATACAAGATGGGTGGGGTGTTTTTTTAGGGTATTGGGGGGGGGGTGGGGCAACGAGATCTCGTTTTTTCATGCTACCCACTATTGAAACGACGAGATCTCGTTCCCCCACCCCCCAGTACCCTAAAAAACACCCCACACATATTGTATAACTGCTCTGTAAGTTAAATTACAACCTGAAGATGGCCAACATATAGGACCGAAACATGTAGTTGCACCCAATGTAGTCACCCACTGTACTACTAGGTGAAATATAGTTGTGTTCGATTGTGTTTATAATACACAAAGGTTTTTTGTTATTGAACTAACACAACGGGGATGACGCACCTAAAAAAATTTCCAATGCTCTTTATCGGATGTATTTTGTTTTTATCCCTAAATCTGCTTCTGATATATTCGTAACTATTTAATTTGTTCACTTTTTATAGGAGCTGAACATTATATTTATCTCTGTTCTGTCTCCTTAAGCACCACACGTTCCGACCATCTTATCCTCTTCCCTAAAATCACCGTAACAATAACAGACCAGTGTGAAATGTATAAAGCTAAATATGAGTATTGTGCAGTGTCACAAACTTCTTGCCAATTCCTCCTTTTTGGGTCAAAATAGCATTTTCAGTATCCTGTTCTGAAACACCACAAGCCTATGGTATCTCCTGAATATGACAGACCAAGTTTCACACACATATGAAGCAGGCAAAATTGCAGTGCTGTATATTTTAAGCTTTATGTTTGTTGTAGGGAAAGGAAATACAAAGAGTCTCTGAATGGACTTTAGTTTACAGAGTACAAACTGATGTATGTAACATCGATTTCAGTGTATGTTTGTTCACTGCTGTCTTCACATGTATGTAGCAGATGTTGCCACATTTCGCTTGCTTTCTGACTCATTCGTAACAGTGGATCGGGCATTTTTTCGACATGCCTTTACCTTATTGGAATATATGAACTCTGTAGTGGTCCAAAATTGACCAGGAAAAGCCTCTTTCTTCTGCTCCCATTTCTACACCTCCTTACTAAGCCATCTCTGCACTGCAAAGTCTTTTTGACCAGGTCTAGCGGCTCCGTTCTTGACAATCCGCAGACACTCCATCATTCAAGAAATCTCTCACCTTCTAATGAACCCGACGGTTCATTACCGAGATCACAACAGCCCACCACTTGACCATATCACACGTCTGATTAGTCCAGTCTCTAAACTCACACTCAAATTATGTAACAGCCCTTTCTTATTCTCCCAGCTACAAGTATGATTCTCCAGTAGTTCCTCAGGCTTCTGAACTGCAGTTTTGTACGGATTTTGCATATCTAATACATGCACTTCCCATATCACGATTCTTATGTAGATAGCCCCAAAATTATTTGAAGAAGAGTATAAATTATGAATATCTTTGGTACGTGTGGTCTCTGGTTACTTCTTTACTTTGCCTGGCTTAGTGAATAATCTCCCTTATTACAGTAACCTTTTACGACAAAAAGGCACATTTCCTTTCACGTCTTCATTATTATGATAATCAAATGGAATTTATTTTCTTTCAGACAGAAGTTGTAAGTGAAATATACTTTTTATCCTTAATGGAAAAACCTAATGAATATCATGCATTTCTCTGTGTTAGAAAAGTGAAAATAAACTTCAAATACATTATTTTTCAGTGCTTCCAGTTTCAAGAAAAGAACTGCTTTATTTTAAGTTTTCCAGGATTCTCCCTTTTGTCATGCTTATAAAAGAAGCAAGAATATGAAGTTGATTATGGGTAAATGGTGGAATAATACTGACAGGAGAAAATAGAATTATTCATAGAAAACCTCGTCCAATTGCTACTTAGAGCATCATAAACCTTATATGTAAGGTCACGGTGGCACCTAGCCACTGCACGATGAATATAGTAAGACTGTATGGCTTTAGGACTTTACAGCAACCCTCTACGACGGATTAATCCGTTTCTACCTTAAAAAGAAGCCGGTCTGTGCCAATTAGAAAGACCAAAGTGTTAATGTTCTCTAGGTAAATAATTGTTTTTTGTTATTCTAAACATGTATCACTCTCTGGACGAAATAGGGATTTTTTAATTTTAAACACCATGCTGCATATAATAACAACTGTGCTTCGAAAGTTATAACATACAGTGTGATTCAAAAAGATGGACTCAATTTCGTACTTCTATATTTCCTGAATTATACATGGTATGTGAATGATCTACATAACATTTGAAAGAGGAGATCCTACACGTCTAATTAACATCGCTATAGTGCTCGTCTAATGCACAGCCGTGCAGCAGCGTCATTTGAGACAAAATGGCTACTATGCAGCACAAGATTTTTTGCGTTCGTGACTTCATTAAAACCGAGTCGGCGACTACTGTGCAGCGTGCGTTTCGTCTTCATTTCAACATTCAGCCTCCAACGAGGAAGAGCATTTGTCGTTGGAATCACCAGTTTGAGCAAATAGGCTGTCTGTGTAAAGGCAAAAGCTCTGGCCGACCACGTGTATCAGAGGAGAACGTGAGACGAATTCAAGAGAGTTTTGAGCGTAGCCCACGCAAGTCAACCCGTAGAGCGAGCAGAGAACTTGGAATTTCGCAACCAATTGTGTGGCATTTGTTGAGGCGCCGTTTACTGTTCAATTGAGTCCATTTTTTGAATCACGCTGTATGTCCGTCACGTTGCATAGATCGGAAAGAGCGATCACCTGCTTAAGTGCTTGAAAAATTCTGTGTTTTGGAATGCCATAACATACACACATAGTCAGCTAATATGTATCATAGTCCACTTTCCGCCGAACTGTGACATAATCCTTCCAGCTTAGCTATGGCCCTGGGGTCGACTCAGCCTCCAACAGACATGAGTACCAAGAATATTTCCAGGAAGATAAAGGTGGCCTGTGAGTAGGGCTGACAACCCTACCACGTTCATATGTTTTGAAGTCTGGAATCCTCAGCCTCATGGAACCCTCAAGGGCTATCCTGTCCTGTACAGGGATCGCTTTATCTTCCGCTGAAATGTAGAATTCTTGGGTGTTAATTTCCATGTTTATATTCTCCAATATCATGAGATTTGTGACCAGAATCAAACACTTCATTATCCAACTAATGCACAATGTGTAATATGTAGATATAATTAAAATTATAATATATTTAAAAGTGCTCCAACATGTTTCGGATCACAGAGGATCCATCATCAGCGGGCCTTGTACAGTGCGTGGCTAAAAATTAAGGTGCCCTAACACGTACCTTGTCCATGTCAACGGACACGATAGATTAATTCTTGTAATTTTTAGCTAAACACTGTACAAGGCGCCCGGAAGATGTATCCTCTGTTATCCGATACATGTTGGAGCGATTTTAAATATATTATAATTTTAATTGTA
>Ga0136643_10003424_pt1 | contig 21399 bp, 9 predicted proteins | sample TergutLab28metaG_FD_96883 | JGI IMG/M metagenome (GOLD analysis project Ga0136643, IMG submission 96883) | Labiotermes labralis P1 segment gut microbial communities from Petit-Saut dam, French Guiana - Lab288 P1 (version 3) (version 3) | ecosystem: Host-associated > Arthropoda: Insects >...
ATGGAGGGGGAGGGGGGGGGGGGGGGGGGGGGGAGGCCAGAACATGAAGCACGCAAGAGGATACCAACGTGTTCAACTGGCTCTGGAAAAGATACAGTGGCAAGTTCTTGCGAACATGCTAATAAACTGCCAGACGAAATAAAAATCGGGTGATATTTGGACTACCTTAGTAACTCACGGCTCCCCAAAAAGGACTCTGCTCCACAGAGAAACTAAGTGAAGGGCGCCGTTCTATCCAATGCTCCCTGACTTCCGAAATAGCATTGCCTTTCGGAAGGTTCCCAGACTTCGACCATTTCTCCTTCTGGTAAGAGCAACGTGTAGACGGAGATGTGTATGGAGCAATGGCGAATGATAATGCCAGGGAAAACCCGAAATACTTTGAGAAAAACCTATCCCGTTGTCAATTTTCCAAAAAAATTTCCAAGAGACATATGTAATCGAACCCAGGCCTCCGCGGTGAGAGGCCGAAACGCAACCGCGCAATAAATAATCTCCATCTCGATTATAAAAACCAGTCAGTTAATGCTGTATAGGGTGAAAGTCGCTGTTTGTCCTGAGATCCATAAGCAACACATAAAAGCATCCGGGGACAAACCGCAGTATTCCTGAACGTTAAACCGGATGGTACATACGGTAACCGCTAAGCTTTAAAAGGTTAACTTAGATGCATGTTCTTAAAATCTGTAGAGAAATATCAAGCTTCTTAAGACAGTGTGTAATTTAGACACCTAATGACAACAGTGCATACTGGTACTGTCTCTCTTTACGCAGGGTTGACACCAGAACGCGACATGGTCACTTGATTTACAATTACCGTAGTCTTTCACTTTCCATACATATTACCCATTTTTAAAAGCAATACTCTCCCATTCCCGTGGTCGATGAAAAGATTTATAATGACTTTACTGTATCAGTTAAGGCACGCATTGCTCCTTGAGAAACTAAATTCTCTCCCCACAATTCCTGTCACGGAAAGAAGGCAGGTGGTCAGCGGTTTCGCTTACTTGGTACGTAGTTTTAAATAACTGCAGTTAGAATATATTACATCCACAGCCAGACACCAAACTAACGTTCCATTGGTTGGAGCCAAGTATTTATTGTGTTGGTTTGCGGAAACGCAAGATTTCGGCCATTATGAAGTTACGTAATACATACCGAAAGTAACAAGGGGTAAAGCCTATTATAACAATAGTTAGAAAGCGTAAAAATGAAGACACGAGGGAGCAAGGCACATCCGTGGTGCTTACAAGGTGTGATGTTGGAGCACTTCCTACAACACTGCATCCAGAATTCTTACGGTACTATTTCGATAGACACATGGCGACTAAAATCATCGACACTCCGAAACTGCATGCCTACAGAATGCCGATTGCCATCTCCCTCATAATCAGTCCTGAAACATCCTCATAAACAAACTTCGACCTAATTCTCGCGCCGTTTCATACTACAGACGCATTTCAGCTGTATCTGTCAAAGGTTCATTGTATTAAGAGAAGGTCTCATGTCAAGTATCCAGTCTCTCTTGTCAACCAAGCGTCCATTTTCCAAGACGTTCCCCAACAAAATTCTGTACACATTTTTGTCCGTCCCCCTATCCCTCTTGTACAGTCCACCTTGACCTAAATCTGTTTCATCGCAGAATAATTATATAAAAATTAATATATATATATATATATATATAGCTAGAAAAAAGTGCGCCATGTTGTGTACAGACAATTAGCATGGAAGGTTCCAACCCCCAGTTTCCAAGTCTTCAGTCACATTCGCCCCTCGGAACACCAAGCTCCCGCTGCACTTTGTGGAAATAAGAAACAAAAGAAACGGTAATAAATATCCTTCAAAGTAAAAACGGTGATTTTTATAAATAGCCCTCTCGCCTCGCATGCAATGGAAAATTTGGCTTTTTATTACTATCTAGAAAAACGTCACGGTGGCCGTTGCGTCCCTGTGACGACATGTGCCCAGGACAGCTTCATCACTTGCACCGCGACCCAAAGTCCTGCGAATACGAACGGTTCCATCCTTCGCAGTTTTCAACACACCAACTGACAATCAATACGATTACGGTGCCTACAATTTCAATTTTAATCTAAATAAAGCACTTGCACACTTTACAGGAATTCCTTTTACTCGTCTTCATTGCCTAACTTCACACACACGAGCTGGAAAGAGAGAGTGGAAGCTCATTGTATGTGTATCCAGTTTCTTGCTAATTGTCACGCATTCCTGAATTTAGGCTAAATGTTTATGTAGCACGGATATTAGGGAAGAAAATGAAAGCGTGTGGGGTGAAGTAAGTGCATAGGGTTAACAAGCGCCCAGACCTACAGAGCATGAAGCAGTACATCTACTACCAGCTACACATCAATAGGCTACTTTGCTCAATGCCATACCGTAGTACTGATAACTCTTCGCGGAAGGGTACTCAAAATGTATTATCGTACAGAAGAATGGTTAAAGCAAAGAGCCATATTTCACGTTTTCATTGTAATAAAACCATAATAAGACAGGCAATGAGCGCATACCGAAGCACCATGGAGCGTTCGCGGAACCACTGTTGCCGTGGATAAGCAATAAATATTACATATTCTGAGTGTGTGTCTGTAGCCTTAGTTATCCAGCACGCAAAGCGCATGCGCCGTATTATAATGTCATCTTTGAACTGTCTGTCTCTACCAAGTTTTACCCCACATTATCTAAATAAATGGCAAGATTTTCAGGAAATGTGTACTGAACATAAAATCCTGTTGCGATTTTCTATACAACTTTTGTCTGAAACATTTCTCACACTAAGGAGAAATCAGAGAGACACTATCATACATGTACACAGATCTTCATGTGAAGTAACAGTTATTCTTGTCAGAGTTTAATAAAACTTTAATTTTCTCGAAAGATTTGGGTAAAGTAGCAAAGCTCACGAAAGTCCGTCCCATGGGAGCAGAGTTATTTCATGAGTACGGACGGAGAGACATGGCGAAGCATTACAGCCTCTTATCGAAATTTTGCGTAGGGGCGTAAAAACAAGTGCCAGAGCTGCGAAACATAAGACTGTATAAACTTACAAAAGTCGAAGTCAAAGTCTGTAAAAGCAAAAGGCCCTTCGTCGAAATTCTTCTCCTTCGTAATTTTTCATACATCAAATTAACCACAGGTAGACTCAACTTTTTCATCTTCATGTTCATCACATTAAAGCAGGGGCCTTTGGTTTCATTGAAACACTATGCTGTTTATGTTCATTTATTAACATCGTTGTTTCTATAATAATCTATAAATCGTTCGTAATTATTTTTGTCACGATGGCAATTAATAATTCACGGAATAAGCGCCGTGCCAGTCACGTGACTATCTTTCGATGTGACAGGCGCCACAGCGCGTTCAGAAGGCGATATTTTCTTCTGTTACTCTAATTACATCTTTTGTTGTCGGGTGTCATAATCACCATTTAGTGTTATTATCTATTTTCGGCCTAATATCTTTTGTCATTATTCCACGATTTCAAGCCCAGATGGTGGTACCCTTCTGGAGATGCGTACTGTCCATAACATGGCTGTTCGCTGCAAACGTGAACGAAAATCCACCCCAGTACAAACAGCAGATTCTTTCTTAGCCTGCTCCTCTCATGTCCACTGATTCGATATCACACTTCATGCACTAAAGGTTATGTATAAATGTGCTGACAATTTCCATATATGTTGCTCTGTAATTATGATATTGACATGTGCGTTATGCATCTGCCACACTCCACCTGTTTGTATTAGCTGACACCAAATGTATTTTGCGTTTTTCAGTTTCTCAGTGAGACAAAGGCGTAACCAGTTCCAACGCGTTTAGAAATTCACTGGAACATGGGCTTCCAACCTTTTTACGGCCAAGGGCCACACCCGATATTGTGGGCTGGTTCGCGGGCCACACGTGGAAAAATAACAATAAGTAGTATACGTAACTTCATAATTTACTGTAACATTTTTATACTGCATACTCTATTTACAAATGTGACCGCGGGCCGCAATATACAACCAGGCAGGCCGCGGGTTGGAGATCCATGTTCTAGGGAATTCGGGATATAAGTCTTGATCAAATGTATTAATTTTTCACTCGCAATTAATAACCCGTTCATTAACAGAGATAAATAACGTACGTATCGTGACACAGTGTAGTCTGGATAAAATTTTTCAAACTTTTGGAGGAAACTGCTTTCTCCATTTTCGACCCTCAAGACGCTGGCAAACCGATACCAGATTACACAGTGTCACATACCAGCAAAAATCTTCAAAGTAATCGTCAAGAGAACCTCAAAACTCGCGTGCTGCATGTTCGTTTTCCGCAGTGATATATGTGGTAAATATTCGTGCTGTCGAAGGTATAATAATCTCTGTGTGTGTACTCGAGTGCAAGGCTAATTGCTGATGGATATGCGTGTCCACATCGTCATGTCTGCTGGTGTACTTAGTGACGGCTAAGCCAGTAACGAGCAACCACTTACAACACAGTCTGTTACTTTAGGGTAATATATAGGCCTACATCTCCGGCACTTCTTTGATTGTTCTCCAAGACATAATAATACTTAACTACTTACTCAATTACTCCACGGAGCAGAGTCCTCCTTGAGAATCTAACCGGTTTTCTGCTAGTCAAGAAATACCCCGCATTTTATGGAACTCGAAGGTTCTTTACCGCATTCACAAGTGCCCGCCACCTGTCCCTATCCTGAGCCAGCTCGACTCAGTCCATATACGCACATCCTACTTTCTGAAGATCAATATTAATATTAACCTCCCATCTACGCCTGGGTCTCCCTAGTGGTCTCTTTCCCTCAGGTTTCCCCACCAAACCCTGTATACGCCTCTCCTCTACCCCATAAGCGCTACATGCCCCGCCCATCTCATTCTTCTCGATTTTATCACCCGAACAATACTGGGTGAGGTGTGCAGATCATTCATCTCCTCATTATGTAGCTTCCTCCACTCCTCTGTTACCTTGGACATAACAACAACAACAACAAATAAAATAATAATAATAATAATAATAATAATAAACTGGTATGACCATGTACTAAAATCAGTCGAAACAAGACATGAAGGTAAGGTTAACATATTATGGACCCAATAAGTGCGATCCGACAGAACTATTCCTAACAATAAACCGGACATCATAATCCGCGATGATAAACAAGGAACACGCAGGTTAATAAATGCTGCAATTCCTGGAGAGAGAAATGTGATCAAGAAAGAAGTCGAGAAGATTTTAAAATACAAAGATGTCTTAATAGAAATTCAGCGCACGTGGAATGTGAAAGCAAAAACGATACCAGTAATAGCAGGGGCGACTGGAACCGTTGCAAAATCACTCAAACAGTACCTGAGCAATATACCAGGAGAGCACAAAATTAAGGAACTGCTAAAAAAAAAAAAGTCGTATTGGGCACTGCACACACACTGCTGAAAGTGCTAATGTAAAAGTACAAAACATATTTTACGGGCGAAATACATGTAGCAAAAATTGTAAATACAGAATAGCTGCAACGCTATATATCCTAGAAGCATGATTGGTTTCAGGTATATAATTGTAAATATCCTGCATAATGGTGTTAACAAGGGTGATGATGATGATGATGATGATAATGATAATAGTAATAATTAGTAGTAGTAGTAGTAGTAGTAGTAGTAGTAGCCTATTTCTAGATACCAGCAATGTAATTTAAGGCCCATACTTGTTGGGCAAACAACTGCACGCGAATGCCCTACCCTCTCCCTCTCATATCCATCCGCTATTGTAAGTCACTCGGGGTTGGTACTGTACATCCACCGCCTTTACGGCGGAAGTTCTTTTATTTTTCGTCTTCCCGCCTTATATGGAGAATTAGTCTAAGGACTTGTGGCATAAACAAAAAATTAATAATCTTGCACCCCTTCTCCGTGAGCAACAAGCAAGCTGACTTTTATGGCCTTATTAATGTGCGTAATGTACTGGGAACAGTGAGCCAAGTGTTAAAAGGTTTACACTGTGCATCTATTACAATAGCCTTGTGTTCTACTTCAAGGCTCCGAAACTTTGCAGGACCTTCAAATTATAATATACGCGCATATTTTCTAGACTCTTCACGGCACGGCACATTGTTGTACCAATAATGCTCTAGTCTTACACGTCACATGCACATTATTGTACAAATAACGCCCCATTCTTACATCGCACATTGTTGTATCAATAATGCCCAAGTCTTATACCGCACATTATTGTACCAATAATGCCCCAGTCTTACACAGTACATTATTGTACCAATAATGCCCCAGTCTTACACCGCACATTGTTGTATCAATAATGCCCAAGTCTTATACCGCATATTATTGTAACAATAATGCCCCAGTCGTACACCGCACATTGTTGTACCAATAATTCCCCAGCATTACACCGTACATTATTGTACAAATAATGCCCAAGTCTTACACCGCACATTGTTGTATCAATAATGCCCAAGTCTTATACCGCACATTATTGTACAAATAATGCCCCAGTCTTACACCGCACATTATTGTACCAATAACGCTCCAGTCTTACACGCCACATTATTGTAGCAATAATGCTCTAGTATTACACGGCATATTATAGCAAAAATGCTCTGGTATTTGTTGTTGTACACAACGATTTTGAAATCACGGCCTAATATTTCTCATGTTTTCCCGTCTTTCCACGTTTATGGCTGGGTTGGAAGCCATCTCCAAGGAGGCAACAGACGCCTGCGAAATTTATTAACTTACCTACCTAGCTGACGTGTCCTCTTCTGATTTCACTCCAAGCCCTGAACGTCAGTATTTCAAAATACATGGCAAATAACACAAGTACAAAATTTAGTTAGCTCTTTTTGGCACTGAGTCGTGGTGCACCCCACACTACGTATAACAAATCTCTACAAAAGAACACCATTAGGCTCACTGCTCAGAGGATCGAATCATTCGCAAGGTCGTTACAAAACAACGGACGTGGGCTACAGTCACGAATCGAGGGAGATTCGAAGTGCGATTCAAGAGTTCGAGAGGTCTAGTACCCTGCCAGACATCCACAGCGCAGCTAGCGCACTCTGCATAATTACACATAACAATGATAATTGACCTCACAGAACTCGGAAGTTGATAATCACAAAAGCTAATGCGTTCACTCAACAGTATCCTAATCATCCCCGTCTGCATCATTACAACCGAGTGCCATATGACTCATCTTTTAATATCTACCCTTCGACCTGTCCCACAATAACGTGCTCCTCGCGACTGTTCAAACGCCAAGACTTATAACATTTTCAGTAATAGAAAGAGATTTCTATTGCATAATTTCTCTCGTTAGCCCATACAGTTCTGCAAGTGATTTCTGCTCTCCCAGAAGAGGTAAGATTAGTATTTTACAAAAACGATACACAACTTTCTACACTACCTTAACATAGGTCCTTTTACTTAGGAAACAACAGTTATTTTGAAGACCCTCTTATAAATTTCAAATTTAAGTCGCATTTATCCTTTTCTTAACAACAAAATCATAAGTGCACTCTACCTTTCCAAATCATCATTCCCACCGCTGTGCGTGAAGAACAGAACCAGGGACCACACGATTCATCAAGCGCAAGTACACACAAGTTTTTAAAACACAGAACACACAAAACTGACACGCTGTACACGGAGCGCGAATACAAACAGACGACAATCGTCACTCGACAGTGTTCGCTTTTCTTGTTCGAAATATTTCACTGACGTCGTCGAACACTAATATCCGGCTTCCTTTTCCAGCTGTCTATGTCCTCCTGCAAGAAGTGTCCGGTGCTCACCGCTCTGACTCAAAATATTCTGTCCTTTGCCGTTCCGCCAAGTTCTGACTTCACTTCCAATGCTTGGAAATCGCACCACTGACGTCACCTAACACTTATCCTGAGTCTTTTCCAGCTGTCTACGTAATTCCCCCTCTGAGTCTTCCTGCAAGATGCGCTGTAATATCGAGGGGAGAAAAGTATCTCTGCGATCCTTAACTGCAATAACAAGAGGAGGTATATATCCTCCTGCCCTTCTATTTAACGAAGAATAAACTTTCAGCAATATATTCTGACACAATTCACCAACACCTCGTTACTTGTTATTAACTTATATCAGTTGTCCGAATGTCGTATGAAAACAACACATTTTAAATAAACTTGTAGTATCTTCGACAGGGTTTGAAAGTGAAATTCAAGGACAGAGTGCTCCCAGCGTCCTTATCAAGGAGTTCCGATTGCCGAGACGAGAAATATGTCGATCGTAGGCACGCAACAGCCACAGCCGTGGATCTGCCCATTCGATGAGCAAAACTGACGTTTGTATACGCTGCCTACATGCTTAAAGACACGTACCAGCTGATGTTTCGTCCAAACCAAACGCAACTCAGTTTGCTAATGAAATCCGCTGCTGTCAATAAAAATAAGAGCAAAAGGTTGCAGCAATGGCCGCTTGGCGCACGGAGCTGTTCGGCTGAGGGCTGACTTAATGCGGACTACGACTGTTGCCCAGGTGACGGACAGGCTCGGCACCCCGTACACTGAACAATCCGGAACGGCTGGCGGTAGGAAGAACATGTGTCGTGGGCAGTCGGACTGAACCATAAGTCTTCTGAATCAGGAGGAGAACTTTCACTATTATGTTGAAGACGACACACTTCCGTGCCTGGAACGCTACGACTGGGCCGAACCTTCTTGGGTGACGTAGTACGATGGAGTCGAATCGGACACGAGATACCGTAGTTACGTGAGCTACCCTGCGAGTTGGAGATCTGCGTTTGATCCCACTTCCTTCTATCTTTGTCTCAGAAATGGCAAAATCCCGCTCTATAAATGTGGCTCCTTAGCGACACTTGCGGGTCTGGACCCACTTTATTTTAAATACTGTCATGTGACCAATGAATCTAAAATGAACGCCATGAGATAAAAATAACAATAAATTTGGATGACATGTACAGAACCGTACAAAAATTAATATTACTTAATACATGACTGTTTAGTGTGGACCATATCTAACACTCTAAACGACTGGGGTGCGTACAAATTCTATACGAAAACTCAGTTTATACCTCACAGAGAACACTCTCCGAGTCCACTGTACGGACCAACACGTGATCGCCATTTAGGAAAGCAATCCCTGCTTGTTGTTAAGCTCCATACGAAACACACGTCAATACGATCAGGATTAAAGTCTTCTGGAATATGATGCTGCGTCGGCGGGTAAGTAGTTTCCAACGTTTCGAAGAATCGCGCTGTCTTCAGCTTCATGGGTTTAAACAGTCACTGAAGACTGCTTAACCCTTGATGCAAAGAAGACTCCTTAATTCCCGAAGATGAAAGGCGCCACCATCCTTCGAAACGAACGATTGAGCGTTAGGTCCAAGAGTAGAATCCTCAACCACACCGTCGTTAGAATTTCAAAATATCCCACAATATTGGGTAAAATGCAGTTTCTTAATGTTACAGCTGCTAATACATATAGTAAAAAAGCAATCCCTGTAGGCCTGACAGGCCCTGAGAGTTCCAGAAGGTTGAAGCTCCCTCATTTCTAAACAATCGGCACATGAAGGTGGTAAAGTTGTCAGCCCTACGCACTGGCCGCCTTTACCCCCCAGGAAATATTCCTGGTACTCAATTTCTGCTAGCGGCTGTGTCGACCCCATGGGCCATAATGCGTCCTGAAGGATTATATGTGAATGAAAAATTCCACATTGACACTACCGCGAGTAGAAGCCGTGACCTTCCTGCTTGTAGCGAAGTAACTCAACGAATTACACTAACTCGGGCCCAAAGTGCCTATTGTGACCAAAGCGTTTTAAATGTCTAGGACAAGAATCTGGTTCCTGATATGAACGTCTAATTAAACAAGGAACTGATGGTGTGACGTACCTTAATGGTTCTGTATTAGCTGTAGATACAGTCGAACACATTATAAGGTCATGAAAAAAAAAGTGTTTTGTGTTGTCATAAACGAATGTTTTTGTAACCGAAGAATGTAATGTTATGATTAACATCGAGGAAGTAACTGGTACCAAAGGATCATTCCAGGCCCGAGGCACGGCTATCCGTTTCGTAACAAGTCCATGTTTTAGGTGAAGAGTTGTTTGTACCTCGTCCAACCCCCAAGCTGGAGGACCACCCACTGTCTACTGTCCACGACTGCTTATTCAATACATTCGCAGCTGCCCTCCATATTGGAGGCCGGTCCTCCATCCGCAACCTGAGGAAGCGCCATGGGTAATTGGCACCATAAAATAAAACATCTGACGCTATAGGCGAGGTGTCGCATACACCAATGTCGTTATAAGCGGGTTAGACTGCATTTTATACGGTAACAACAGCAGAAACTGTAGCACGATTATGAATGGTGTGTAGGAAGCTGTCGTGGCCAACACAACTGAACTGTCAGAACGGAAGACACTAGCAATTTCTCACACCACACTGCCCACGGGTGCTGCTGTGCTCTTAACACGTGATGGCAGGGTGAATGCTGAATAGAAACGCTAATACTTCACTAGGCTAACGATGATTCCTGAATAACCCTCAGTGGCCGAGTCTCCTACCTGAATTCAACACATCAAAACTTACACTTCTCGTACTTCAGTTGTTATCGTGCAGAGCAGCAAGTGTTTACATCTTTTAACAGCTGCAGCTTTAATGTTGGTAGCAATTATTACGAAGGAGAGAAAGAAACAGAGCCTTACAGAGCAGTGTATAGTTGATGTACCTCCTGTGAAAAAGATCTGAACTATTCAACAATTTTCATTATGGAGTTGCTTGATAGCGATGCTAACGTCAATATATTTTATACGCCTCAAACAATAAAATATGTCGTCCATATCAACTATCTGGCTATTCTAAAATCCTGAAAATGTGAATGCCCTACATGTAGATTCTGAATTACCCGACCGCAGACGAAGGCCAACATGGCCATGGAAGAGATGCAGTGTAAGCATAATAATCACTCCGCAAATGATTACATAATTCTGAAGCTATATAAGCCTACCTCCAGTTATTATTCTATCCAGGACGAACACCACCAACACCACGAACAACAACAACAACAACGACAACGTACGTTATGTTTATATGTCATCTTCAGTAACAGAAAATTACCGCAGACACGCTGTGCAAATAGGATAGGCCTATTTCCGAAAAGTGTATTTTAAACTTAAATAAATAAATAGGCGCTGCAAAGCAGAAATAATGAGAATTTGAGGATATACCGATCATTTTCATGGAAAAAATTAAGGTTGTGCACCAATATGTGATTAAGGGCACCGATAAATCGTAACTCTATCTACAAAGCATTCTACAACTACAAGCTACAACAGCACACTGCGTCAAGACAGAGGTTACGTACGGGTCGCACGGCCGGTGTTTCGTTCCTAAAACGAGTTGGATTTTTCTCCTTGCAATCTCTTCCAGACCGGCTCTGTCCAGTTCCTATGCAAACGGCACCGGTACTGTTTCCCTCAAGCCAAAACGGCCGCAGCGTGATCCTGACCACTATCACCATGCAGTGAATGCCTCTTATATGCCTACGCGACCTGGCACTGCTGCACTGAAACAGTCTATTTTGCGTAACCTAATCAGTAACCAGCACCCTTGCGTTCGGTTCGCCCGGCTTTCTCCTCACACATCTGCTCACACCGCAACGTACCCAAATGCGCAAAAAGAATATCCCAGCATTTTGATGAAGTTACATGGCGAAAAGCCATAACATGGCAAACGAACTTCTGTGTCATTAGGAAAACACAGACAACTGAGTCACAAAGTGAATTTGAAAAGTTTCGTTTTGAAATCGGTTTTATCAGATTTCACGTTCATGCAACTGAAGAGGAAACAAGTTAACAAGGGCGTTGTAAATCCAGGATATCGTGGTTTATTTCAGGAAACGGAAAATCCTTCCGCAGGGACTTCCTGTTACCCCATTATTGCTTTCAACAGTTCTGCTCAAGAAAAATATTATTGCAAAAACTACAAGCACTTAATTTGCAATCACAGCAGTCCGTAACATTGTAGGATGTGACCCAAACTGGACAAGGCCAGGAAATTCCGTTACTCTTGTACGAATTTTCATACTTTCAGATAAGACATCCCCATTGTTTTGCATAGGACCATAATATGGGTAAAGTACAGTCAAACACAACTTGTAATTTTACAAGTTGTGTTATGATCGGGACCTGAAATTGGTAAACACAATCAGTATATTAAAAAAAATTGGATTTGTAAACAAGCAAAAAATCCTGAACACTGGGTACCTGGTTCTTTACTACTACATATGATGCTACCAGGTACAATTAATCTAAGCTAAATTCATTTAAATTCGCAAACCATGCCTACCTGCTAAGAACTTTTCAGTTTTCGTTTCGATAAACCAGTAATAAATCAAAATTACATTCAACGAGAAGTTGAAGAAAGATACAATTCGAAGAACGTTGCTTGTTCAACATTCGGTCCAGAATGAAGAACTCCGACTCGAATGTTACCTCTTTCCCTTTTTGGATGCCGAACGTAGTATAATATTACTCAATACAAAGGTTTTGAATTTGAAGTTTCACCTGGATTAGAAGTTTGGATTACAGCCAATCAAACTCCATTTAACAAAGGAAGTTAAACTTCGCCCATAAATAACTTTCACAGACCAGTTACATAACGCCACTGTGAGAACAGAGATGTTAATCTCTCCTCCAGCTGCTTCAAACACGTTTCCAAGCCTAGATTTACGTAACAAATACAAACTTTCAGAACATGTGACCGTAAAACACAACTAGGCTCTTCTCTTTTAATTGTTTAACCCACAATTGCTACTAATTATATATGTGGATTGCTATCAACAAAGGAGCTATCCACTTACCTTTGTTTCAAGAAAAGAAACATATTTCCACATGTGTGGATTCCCCATTTCTTACAAAGATGCGTCTAAATTATAAAACAAAGAAGAGCCAAGCATGTGGCTTACCAATTTAGTAAACACTAAACTGTCACAAACATGAGACTCAAAATGATATCTATTTATGGATAACATTCGAGGCCAACAAAGTCCTCAATTCTGTCATTTATATTATTATCACTATTATTATTTATAACTATATTATAATATGTAAAATGAAGTCCTGATTATTAATGATGAACTTGCATTTGAAAGGACGCAATCGATTAAATTCCTACTTTCCATTACGTTTAAATAAAATGTGTATTATTTGAAAAGAAGATACATCGAAAAAAAAATGTAGTATGTGATTTAATATATGGTGCACAGCAAAGTATTACGTTTTTTAACATGTTTAACCAGATTCAAGAATAAAGCGAGTTCTTCCCTTTGCAGCTATGTTGCCCTTCATTTCCTTTGTCAGCATTACAACACGCGACTCTATTCAGTTTCGACTCCCTGGAGTTTTGCAGCCCCCCTCAAAAAAAGAAAACCTGTATATGCAAAAAGAATACATCTAGTGCCAACAGGACATGAAGTGTGGTTTCCTGCTAGGAGTTACCTTCTGCCGATCTGTTTATAGGTTTGTTAAACTCACCTCGGATCTTATTAACGTACCAATAAAGAGAAAAACAACAAACACAAAATGACGGCAACGATGAAAAAAAAAACAATAAACATGGCCAAAATATCCAAATTATTAAACAGAGTCGAAGTAAAGAACAGGAATTTCCACTTGAATGGGATCTATTTTTCTCTTACATCTCCAAGTAAGAATGTGAAAAAGAAACGCTTTACTGGTAAACCTGGTTCTACACAGCGACAGCAACTTCTAGAATTTAAATAACTAGAAATTCCACTAATACATTCCCCTTAAATAACAGACTCATAAGTAGTTCTTTCAGTTATCCGATATCCTGGTAATGCAGCAAATACAACTATTTCAACAATAAGATATATAATTAAGAACTGAATTCTTCAGGGCACTTGTCTTCCAATTGGCAGCCGTGCCTCTCTGACCAGAGATAGGTTTGGCTTGCCGAAATGTGTGCTTCCGGGTGATTAAGAAAAGAAGCAGTTGCGCTGTATTCGTAATTAATCGTGCATAGGCTTATTTCAGTTACGTCTCAACACACTGCTGTGACCATCAAATTGTTCATACATTATTCGCCCTGTAGTCACAAACGGGCTGTAACTTCGACAATATTCTTCTTCAGGGGTTGATGAAGACTCCAATGGCTACCTTTTATAATTCATGGGAAGAGGGGGGGGAGGGGGGGTAGCAACGAAAGCTTCAACTGCCTTGCGAAATTAATTGTAAATCAGCTTCAAGAATAAGGCACACTCGTGCCTACAAGCTTACTTAATAGCCGTTTCTGTGCTACGGCAGCGGTAGCTTAATATTTTAAAGTTCGGTGGTTAGTATATGTACCACGAGGTTTAACATTCGGTACTTCTTTCGTGTCCTTCACAGACTGTACTGACGTGATGACTATGGTTCTCACGATACACACAGATTATTGTCACAAATATAATTAACTGACTGATCTTAAACGGAGATAGCCTGTTCTCTGCGACGCATTTAGTGAATTTTTAATTATAAATTAATTTAGACATTTTCGTCTTCCAAAGGCTAAACACTTATTCCTCTTCTCCTTCCTCTGCGGCAGCCTACAGTCCTTATTCAGCATCCAGGGGTTACAACCCTCTGTCCTATTCCCATTCAGAATTAATTACAAATTTACAAATAAACGTAAACAGTTGGTAGGGCTCTTTTTGAGAGAGGCAAAACCCACCCCAAGATCTCCACCTACACGGAACAACAGAATACAGAAACAAGCTCACTCACACACTCACTCACACACACTCACCACACTCACCCACACTCACTCACGCACGCACACACTCACACATACACACACTCACTCACTCACACTCTCACACGCGCACACCCACACACATACACACACCCACATGCTCACACTCACACACACACACACACACACCGACACGCACTCACACACACACACACGCACACACCCTACGTGTCCAGCAGGATTAGAACCCGTAATCGCAGTACCAGTACGACTTAGACCGTGTAAGTCGGCGGTAGGCTCTAATGGTACGTATAATTCTTGCGTGAGGGCAGATCATTCATCGACAGTTTGAGAACACTGCTTTATGGTTCATATCACCAACAAACCTAACAATTAGGCACAGTAGCTGTTATACTTAAGTCCATACTAATCAATGGTATTCATTACCTACAAAACGCAACATTCAAGTAAAATCAATTATCCTTTCGATCATTTCGTTTGGTATGCCTTGTTATATTTTACAGTTCCGGAGTATGAAACATCTAACGAAATAATACAATAACACTGAATTAATCCCAAAACATATCGTGATACTGTTCATGAATTAGTAAGGGAGTCTCACGTGACTGTAGAAACAGCGGGTATGGGTACTTACCATCATGCAGATAACCAGACGCGTTGCTGGCAGGTGTAGGAGTAACAGCGGTGGGAGGATGGCCACCGCCACTGCTTGTACCGGTGTTGGCCACCTTCTGGTCTCCGCCTGTCAGAGGGTGATAGCCACCCAGGAACTCGCTGAGATCTGGCACGCACACGGACTCGTACAGGTTTGGCGGCACGTTTTCGAGGGCCGATCTTTCCTTCTCCACGTCTGAAACAGCAGTCACATCACGTCTCAACAGTGAACATTCCTACGTACTGTGCCATGTTTCAGAGAAGAAATGCAGAACACGAGGATGCAGATTCAATCGCTAAGCATCCCATGTGTCAACTGCGATAGACACCGCACTAACAGGGCAATTTCTCACAATACATGACTTGTCCCATATCAATATAGATTTCACAGAAGCCCCATCCTAAACCATCCCCCGCAGCGGCGCAACAGACCAGATTAGCTGGCACTACTGACTCATCCGACAGGGCTGCACACCGAACATTCAATTCTTTCGGGATGCACATTCTGCGTCGACTGGTGAAGTCACCGACGTTTCGAAGAACCGAAGAACCAAGTCTTTGAATGGTTTACGCTGAAGATGAAGGCGACAGAATCCTTCGAGATGTCGGTAACAATGTGCCTATCTACAACGCGTAACATCCCGGAAGCAACACCGCTGGAGGACCATAACTTCGTCCCATTCTCAGTATCCGACATGGCCGGGCAGAAGATTCAGTTTAGTACGCAACATGTCCAAATCCCTTTGCCTAGTCGTTCTGACAAACCACTGATAACTGGGCTTCAAGATATTCTAGTGATAAAATCTTCCCGCCAGGGAACCTACACTGGACTTAATCCTCTAAACGCACGCTGCTTACCCAATTCCGTTTATTCATGTAGAAGTAGTTACTCGTACATCACAGTAGGCCGAACGTAACAACTGTGACCTACAAGTCACAATTGTGCAAGACTTTATTTTTCCATGTGTGTACTATGGACGGCCGGAATAGCGCAGGCGGTATAACGACTCTCTTCGGGCTGGACGTTAAGGGGTTCGAACTCCGCCGGGGGCTAGGTTTTCCGCACCCGTCCAGACCGGCCCTGGGTCCCATCCAGCCTCCTGTACAATTGGTACTGAATTTCCTTCCTGTAGTAAAGCGGTCAGGCCGTGGCGTTGGCCACCCACCCACATCTAGCGCCGAGGTTAAAGAAAGAGTAAGCTGTACCTCTACCCCTCTCCTGGCCTTCATGGCATGTTATAGGGAGAACTTAACCTTTACTATCGTACAATTTGCCCCACATTCTGGCCAGCATTAGCTTTTCTATATTAATGTAAAAAAGCTGAGAGATGGACAGACACGTAGCACAAATGAAAGGCAGAAAACACATATTAAAAAACGCTAGTCAAATCTAAAGGCAAGAAACTATTCTGAAACCTATATATGAGAATGATAACATTAAAATTGGTCTTAAATAAAGAAGGGTGTGATGTGCGCTAAAATTGGCTCAGAATAACTCCAATGGCGGAATCTAGTAGACAAAGCAAGGAACGTTCATCTTCGAGAGGAGGATTGTACACCCGATTTCACCAGTTGAAACAATGTAAGCTCAGCTAAGACTCCAGCCCCTTTATTAAATCCTGACATTAAAAGAATCAATATTCTGCCAAAATATGATCTACTCAAAAAAAAAAAGTCACCTCAGAACTAAATTTTCATGTGACTTGAGAGGAAGCTATGCGAAAATTCGCAATATTGCACCAGTGTTTCTTAGATCACTTCCCAACACGCGTACGCTGTGTTAATCTCGCACCCATCTAATTCATTACGCAAAGTAGACAGTCTACGTATTATTGACTAGATACATGGTCGACTAATTCCGATTTGCAGTGTTTCGCTGTAACACAGCTGAGACAGGTATATAATTAGTTTAAAATTCTTGCTCTCTAAAACGTCACTAAACTTCGTTCAGGTCAGTTTATGCACCTGGAAGCAGGTTTACAACGCATGAAGTTCAGTCACACTGCGAACGTGAAAATTATTTACCAAATAAATGCAAACAGGACAAGCTGCATCTTCTAACGGAATTTAATGTTGAAGGTTTGCAAAGAAGTACGGGTCTACATTATACGTCAGTGTTGGTATTTGTGACTCTTGGCAAAAACAAAACAACGTAAAATTATATTCGTTTCAGGGCGGAAAAATTAAAAACTTTGTAAATGTACTGGTTAAGACAGAAGGGCCAAACTTTACGATTTGCGCACGTTTCGGAAGCTGGTAGGTTGTCTGAAGGCCCAGAAGTGTTGCATAATCAGCAAATAAATCAACGTCCACAATCCCTTCAAAATGTATGCACACTCGTTTCGCAATTGTACTCTTGAATCCCCTCCCTCAGTAAGGTGTAACTACTAGTGTTTCATTCGGCGAAGTATAAACACTGCCTGTGACAGGAACTGGACATATTGGGAAAGCACAATCCATACTTCTTCCATTCATTTGCATCCAGTGTGGGCAGGTGATAGTGGTGCCGGAAGTAAGACCTCCATGTTATTGTCAAATTTCCTCTCATTACAATTTCAGTACAATATTGGAACGGTTTGGCATTGACGATTAAAAGCTATTGGCTTGTTTGTTACAAGAGGAATCAGGATATCCTGACTGGCCAATACACAGGGGATGTCGCCGCATTCATTCCCTTCCCGGACACTCTACATCCCCTTCCTGGATGAAAACGTTTTCTATTACAATACGCTGTGCCAGGATATGAGGGGGGAACCTTAACAAGGGAGGGGCTACGTTGCGAGCCCAGATTTAGTCCAGCAGCGTCAGAGTTTGGGCGCACAACGGCGTCGGATGAAGTACAGTGCGTGCATTCGAGACGTTCTTACGGATATTAAAACGAGATTTTGTGTCAGATAAAGTGAGTGTGACCGTGATCGAATGTGGAGAGAAGCGACGACGGCGTCTTCACGGGACCAAATGTGAGTATACGCTGCAGTGGTGTACAGAACTGAGAATCTAGTGCGTGGTACGGAGTATCTGAACCATTTAACAGAGACATGCGCATGTGAATTAGCGGTTATATTCGATAATATGTGAACAAACTGCGAAGGCAGGTAGATTAAAACACTCGCGACCTGACTATTTTATTTTAACGAGATCCGGCCCGAGCCTATTTGCAAAGCGTTGTATTTTTTCTTCGTACAAGCAAATCTTAAAATACGTTTCAAAACGTAAAGTAGGAGTACGTCGTTTGTACCAAGTAATTTTCAGACCGCAGAAAAGAACACGATAGCATTTAAGGTTAAAAAAAAATGTTTACATAACGTAGACATGCAGCACGCAGAACGCAAATGCCAAATGGCGCTTCGCCTGCTGTTAGGCCTTTGGACACACATAATAAGTGGTTTTAAAGACTGTCAAATGTCATCTGCGCTAGACTATCTATATGGTCTAGCATAGATGAATGAAATACGAATATGTGTGGCACCGGTGGAATGATACTGCCAGGAGAAAAAACTGTTACAACGCCATTTTGGCTGCCACAAATCCCACATCGACTGGCCTGTAATCGAATTCGGGCATCCGAGATGAAAGGTCGGCGACAAACCGCCTGAACCCTGGCGCGGCCACAAAAAGAATAACTACACCGAAAGAACACACCAATAACTGCGAAATGCTCGAACATGATTGCTGGCGTTCTGAAAGCTGTTCGCACATTGCGACGACAGCAAGAAGCAACCGGAACTGTTTCCTATAGGCAATAATACTTGGGGAGCGATGAAACCTAAGAATAGATTTATCTGTAGGATATTCAACAAAGTTCTTTTTACTCAAGAGGTCAAATATCTGATGCAACTGATGTATGAACTCGTACAGAGAGTAAATAAAAAAACAGACTAACCCACACAACGCCTCTATGCCGCGTGTGTATCAAAGGCACAAAAACGCTCGCGAATTCTTAGCCTTAGCAATACGGGTCGCGACGCGCATTTCTAGGCATTAGCCACGCGCCTGGGAAGAATAAAGGAAGCCACGCATTCGTCACACTAACCACTAAGCAAGCCGAACGAAATTCGAACAGCTTATCTTCCCAATATTATTCCTCCTGTCTATCAAGCTGCTCTATTTGGTGATCGGACCCGGAATATATGGAATGTGAAACAGGGGGCTAGCCATAAAACGAGTATGGATACAGATTTGGCGAATGCATCGTGAACTGACAGTCCTGCACAAGTGTGTTCCCACAAATGTTAATACACAGCACGCCTGAAACTGATTATACCAAACAGATGACGCCACACTTGGCGGGCATCGAAAGACGCGCTCCGCTAATGATAATTCCCGTTTTGTGCGGGCCTGATTTTGGGTTCGAATCTTGGTCAGGATTTACACAAGATTTGAACAAAGATTTGCTGTCGATTTTCTCAGTACCTTCAGATACATGCTAGAATAGTGTTTTTATTCTTTCCAGTTCGTCTCTCACAATCCTCATATTCGACGCTACTTAAAACACACACACACACACACTTGACAGCACTGTTGAGTAATACAAAGATCAATCACACGTTCATTCGACGTTTGGTATCCTCTACACTGTTGGCCATTTTAGTAGTAGGGTACTTAATGGCGCTGTATCAGTCACTGGGGTCATTTCGTGGCAGATAAAAGTGTGTGATACGGCCTACGTACTGGAAATGACAAGATAAGATGTACTGTCCTGAGATTGGTTTGGACAACTCAAACGTATTAATGGGGATCCCATTCGTTCCGGCTTTCTCAGGACAGTGCCGATTTTATGGGGCTTAAAAGATATTTCTCTCGGTGTCCCGCAAAATTCGGTTCGAGATGCCAGACATCCCGGTTATTTCCATGTCATACAAACAAGATATTTCCGACACTTTTAACTAAAATTCTGACCGCCCTACAGTGGGGGGACGCATCTGTAGAAATGAGACAACAATCAACCAGTGATTATGATAGGAAAAGGGAGATACGTAGATTAGTGATTATGTAGTCTGTACTGAGAACGTACAATTCGAGGTACGAATATGGAACAGTCAGAGAATTGAATGAGTTTGATGATTATGGTTATTATTATTATTTCATTGTTCCTGTCTTCAGATCATAATTGTCTCTGTCATCTCGCTGTAGTAATATTAATAAATTACACGGCTCTTAGTTATGAGTGACAGGCTAAGAATTTTGTCTTGTGTCCCCATCCGGCCATCTAAATGTAATTCAGTATTCCGGTTTTTTACTTTTAAAATATGGTATCCCTATGTATTAAACAATGTGAAGTATAGCATAAAGTGTTCGTACGTGGCACAAAAAAATCTACAAGCACTTTTCAAGAAAATGAAGAAATTAACAGGGAGGAAAAAATATCATGCATAGGAAGTGACATACGAACCTCAAAAAATGCCGTGTCCTACATACCAAGTACTTAATTACCAGTAACAGCAGTGCAGGTAGAGCTCAGAACGTATCGACCACATAGCTTTATGGTAGCTGAAAACATTATATTCCACGAAAAAGGCACGTGTTGACCAATTACAAGTAATCATACACAATGCAGCCTAGTGTAACGATGGTACACTGCATGCATGCTGTATCTTAATATGATTAGGATAAACCAAGGTTTAGCACCTGTTTTATGTGCTAACAGGTACGATGTCAAGAGTCCTCCCTGTGAAGCCAGCCAAGAAACTGAGGGTTCATTTGGCAGCCAAGGGTCAATTCTCTTTTCGTTTTCTATATTCACTCGGTTTTAAGATGTGGACCCGGTAGCTCAGTCGGTATAGCGACTGACTACGGGCTGGACGGTCCAGGATCGAATCCCAAGGGGGACGAGATTTTCCGCCCATCCAGACCGGCCCTGGGGCCCACCCAGACTCCTGTAAAATTGGTACCGGGTCTTTCCCGGGGGTAAAGTGCGGCCGGGGCGTGCTGCTGACCACTCACCACCTTCTAGTGCCGTG
>Ga0136643_10003433_pt1 | contig 21377 bp, 7 predicted proteins | sample TergutLab28metaG_FD_96883 | JGI IMG/M metagenome (GOLD analysis project Ga0136643, IMG submission 96883) | Labiotermes labralis P1 segment gut microbial communities from Petit-Saut dam, French Guiana - Lab288 P1 (version 3) (version 3) | ecosystem: Host-associated > Arthropoda: Insects >...
CAGCACAGCCTCAATAAAGCTGCGCCTCGTATGAAGAGGCGAAGGTCCCTTACTGAGGCTGTGCTTATGTCTTTTGGTTCTACAGTCGGCCTCCCAAAGACATTATAGCGCTGTCGAGCCATCGCCTCACAACAGCAAATAATGTGCTGCACTGTTTCAGTCTCCATCCTGCAAAATCTGCAGATTTGATCCCCATCAAACAGGCCCATAGTATACAGGTGCCTCCTTACAGGAGCATGCCCTGTGTAGATCGCAGTTGCCATTTTTAGTTGATGCCTACTTAACTTTAGTAGGTCGTCAGCTTTTTTCTTACATGGTCTGCCTATAAATAGTTTGCCATGTCTGAGGCCTGGCAGGTCTATCCAGGCTCTAAGATGGTGCACCGCAGTTCTGTTCTTAACTGCTTCTCTTACCGAACACTTAGGTATTCCAAGAGCCGGCTCTGGACCGAGTAACGGCGTAGCTGACGCTTGTCTAGCAAGCTTATCAGCTTACTCAATTCCAGAATTGCCCCGGTGCCCCGGCACCCAGGCGAGGGTAAACTTATTCAGGCTAGCCAACGCTGAGAGAGCATCCAGGTACTCTGCAACCAGTCCAGAGGTCACTTTCGGGCCACTAAGAGCCTAAAGTGCAGCCTGGCTGTCAGAAAAAATAAGAATCCGCTTATTCATGCACATTGTAGAATGGCATATATTTCAGTTTGAGAAACTGTGGCAAATTTAACCAATGGGAAGCTGAAACTTCTATTTGGTCTCAGGCCAAAAATGCCAGACCCTGTCACCGAGTAAGCCCTGGAGCTGTCAGTGAACCAGATCAGAGCAACCTTAGGGAACACTGGGTCTTAATTTTTCCAATAGGCTCAGTCTATAATGACACAGAAGACTTTGGAATAATAATATACTGGAGTAGTATAGTCCACCCGCATTTCCAAAAGAGGGTCACTCAAATTTTTCCAGATAGATAGCAACCCTGCCTCTGCTTTAGGATCGGCTGTTTGTTTGAGTATATGCAGCCTGTAGAGTGCCATCCTCGCCTCCGCCTGAATCGCCAGATCCAACGGAGTCAGATTCAAAAGTATCTCCATTGCTGCGGTAGGGGTCGATTTCATAGCCCTCGTAATAGCTAGGCAGGCCATTCTTTGAATCCTGCCTAATTGGACTTTAGTGGTTTTTTGCATGGCCTGGGCCACCACACCAAGGCTCCATGAAATATGGATGGTCTGATTACCTAGTATAGAGCCAGTGCACCATATTAGGTCTAAGACCCCATTTTTTTTCACATGTGCGTCCAACTACCGCAAAGGTGATTTGCGCTTTATTAATTATTTTTTTCAAATGCTGGTTCCAGTTAAGTCTGGAGTCTAAGGTCATTCCCAAGTATGTAATCTTATCCTGCATTGTAAGTTCCTTACCATAGAGCGTGAGAGGTCCTGTTCCTTCTGTTGGCTGTTTTGTGGGGGCTAATATTCAGACCCTCTTTTACAGCCCATTTGACTACCATGTTCAGGGCCTTTTGCATAATCCCCCTGACAGTGTGCGCAAATTTGCCTTGGACTATGATAACCATGTCGTCAGCATAGCCAAATGTACTGAAGCCTAGGTCGTTTGTAACCGTCAAAAGCGTATCAACAACTAGATTCCACAGGAGGGGGGACAGAACTCCTCCCTGTGGAAAACCACCTACAACTTCGGCAGTCAAACTGCTGCCCATAATGGAGGTATGCACCAGTCTGCTCTCAAGCATGGATCTGGCCAACCTGCAACAGTTTTCCTCAAGTCCGCGCTCTCTGGCAGCCGTAATTATAGCGCTGAAAGGTGTTGTCAAAGCTAATTAATAAAGCAACAAATACCAAAGCCAGAGTAGTACTTTCAAATACATTTCGTAGAACTATATACAAATGCCTGGTTTGACGCTCTGGTTGTGTTCCTGCAAAAGTGGGTGTAAATAAAAAAAGCGTAAATAAAAAATGACATTCCTATGAAAAAGAAAGGCTTAAAGGTACGAAAATTGACAAGGCAAAGCGAGTTAAACTGAAAATGGGAGATTGTAAGATAATAAGTTGTGCCCTTGGTAAGAGGCGTTACAGCAAAAAAGGGTGTAAGACGAGGCCTTTACGTGTAAATAGAAAGTAACAACAACGCAGAAGGCGCTACTTGTTATCTAACAAACCTATCAGACAAAGTTGTCAAGACTAGGTTTAAATACAAGAGTTACACGAAAAATAACATGTCAGAAGACGCGGATGCGCAATATATTTGACTATGTTGGCTACACAAAACAACGTGTTGATTAAATCAACACGTTGTTTTGCAATTTTTTTTTGTTATGAAACTGATCGTGGTGCAATGAAACCGACAGGAATCACGATGACGAAACTGATGATAAAAGTGTGCAATACACGCTTAATGGGATTACAGCAGTAAGTCAAATAGCCAGGAATTAAAAATGCGGGTTAATGACCCAGAAGCTGCTGAATCTTAAACTTTACGAAACTACGTGTCATAAAGAACAGAGTGCCACAAAAGTACTTTGTCATATATCTGGACACAGTATAATTTGCTTCGGATTATCTGAGGAGAGAGAATATTTTTACATGGCCTGTTAAACACTTTTTATATACTTTTAAAACGTCAGTCCTGTCACACCCCCACGTTGTAGCGTCACAGACACCCATCGGATGGTAGGTGACGTCACTAGGCTAAAAGTTGAAGCTCTACGGTAGGCCAACAGATGGCAGGAGACGACGATACATAGAATTCACTCTGACGGAAGCGTAGAAGATATATAATGGACATTAGTGAATGACGTCGCCACGTTAACTATGTAAAGGTTCGGCGGGCACTAATACTACAGTATGATATATATATATATATATATATATATTCGGCTTTCCACGCTAACTTTGGGCACCAAATCGAAAGTATAATATACATGCACATTCTTTAGCTTTCCACGGTAAGCACGTAAATATATTGCTTTGCCTGCTCTGGTCGCCGATTTTCGACTTTAGCTACATACACGAAGTGTGCCTTGCCTCGATGGTTCATTAGTTTTCCGCCGTAACTGCGTAAATGAGTGTGCTTAGACCATCCGGGTCGCTGGGCGCAAGCAGACTAGTGTAATATAAACTTCCTTTTTTGGGAATTTCATTTTGGGTACTTGCTATTAACACGTTAACAGATATAAATCGCCAGTTACCAGTAAAATTCCGGAAGAATTGATCCAAATATGAGGTAAAACGTTAGGTTCTGAGACCGATAAACGTATCAATTCGTGTGAAATAAATAATCACTATCTCAACAGTGTACGAAGTCTATTATTATAAATCTTTACAAAATGTTTGATCAAAACTGTAATAATTATCGAAAACTATCACCTTCTTCAACTACGCACCAAACTTTATCCAGCATTCTTCTCTCGCAGTTGACTTCGCAAGTAGACGAAACTTTTGTGGATCATCAGTGTGGATTTCAATGTAACAGTGCAGGTACTAATCAAATATTTCGCATTCTTCAACTGTTTTATAGTAATGGGAATGTAGTGCAGCAATACACCAGCTAATTATAGGCTTCCAGAAGGAATATGATTCTGTTGAGAGGGAAGTATTGTATAATATTCTCGCTAAGAATGATACTTCCAAGAAATGAGATAAGTTCATTTCAGTGTGTACGAATAAAACCTTCAGTAAATTTCGCTTAGATAAATATTTGTCTCACACGTTTCTTATTCAGAATGGTTTGCAACAGCATGCTTTATCACCACCGCTTTTCAACTTGGCTTTAGGAAATATTATTATAGATATTCAAAAAAATCTATGAGTCTAATCGAGTTGAACACATTCGATTTTAGCACACGTACTCTAAAGATAAATACAGAAGCTTCACTAGTGGAAGTAGAAAGAAGAGCGATCTAGAAGTAAAGAGGGAAAAACTAAGTGCAGTGTCCTCTCGACTATCTGTGAGGGGATTGCCCGGTTTGAGGTTTATCCGTGCACGATCGTAAAGTTGCTAATGACTAATAACGAAGGTGGAAAATAAGATGCATTAGTGTCGAGTGCTCGAATAAACTCCTCAATGAAAACAAAAATCACTAACTATTTACGTAAACAATAAGTGTAAGCTATGTATGTATGTATGTATGTCGGTATATATGTGTGATATATGTAATAAACAAATTACATTTTCATGTTTTGTTCCTGGCTGAATAAAGTGTATGTTTTGGATTATCCTTGTTTCTCAATTATCCGTACAACCTCTCTCCACCATTATCCCGATCAATCGAGATTACACTGTATTATTCATGTTACGTCAACAGAACGCAGGACAAAATCACAACTCGTAGATCTCTAACATGGTCTTTAAAATGTCGCAAAATTGCATTCATGAAGGAATTAAAAGCAAGTTGATTTCAAACAATAGGTGCTACCATTCAGTTACGAGCGTCTACACTCTCGTCTGCTATCTAAAAACGGAGAGATGAAAATATTTAAATATATGATATTACTTGTTTTTACACCAGTATAAAACTAAGACTCATATATGGAGGAAAAATCATAGGCTGAGGTGGGACAAAATGACATAACGAGCTTGCGATCCTCACCAATTACTATTACGACATCGATTCAAGAAATGTGAGATGGCCATATCGTGTGACAAGCATGAAAAATTTAAGAAATGCTTGCATGATTCTGATGAAACAACTTGACGAAACGAGACCGTTCGGAAGATTCAGAATCATTTAATACGCATTAAAATATATCTCCTCTAAATACGGTGGGAGGGGAGGGTGTGGATTGGTTGTTCAAGATAGGGACCAGTAGTTATCTCTTGTTGACACGGTAACGAATTCTAGGGGGAATTTAACTCTCTGTTAAACAATTAACTTCTCAAAAAGGACTCTGCTGCACAAAGTTGGCCAGTTGGGTCTCCCAATTAGTGCTCGTGTGGCAACACTAAAACTGGCGAAGTGAACCCGTCAAGTAGAGTTTTGATCACAGGTACAAATAATTCGACAAAACGAAATAACGAAATAGAAAATACTCTTCTATTTGTAGAAACTGATTAAAGTACAACTTATTTAAATCCTTCGAGCTTAATGCAAGGCACTTTTGCAATAGTAGAGCAAGAATTATACTCTTTCACCTTTCGCACTAATGTTAAACCCCCGTCATATGAAAAGGTGTGTGCAGTTGATCCGCAAGTTCGTGATTCTAAACCTCTCTTGATATCGGTAATTGCACAGAAGGTCCAAAGGACAGTGAAATTTATAAATAAGCCATCTTTTTTCCTCTATGAATTGACTGGTCAGTAAGTTTATGATCACCATAAAATTCTGACACAGATCAGAAGGCTGCAGAGCGAGAACTTGACCACGCAAGCCGATCAATCACCCGGCACGTGATATCAACAGGCACCAATGCTCTTAAACACACGAAAACCTATCACAAGAAACGATGTCGTACGTGTCATCACAACAACCATAAAATGCACAAAACAGACCTCAAAATGAGTTTGAAGTTTAATCAACTTAAATACGAATGAAATTCAATTTTTCTGTCAACTTTTACACTGTATTAACCTCACATCTCAATTGCTAAACTGCGATACGATGATGAATGCTCGAGATCGCTATGAATAACAAAAATATATCAAACAGGTACAAAGAACATTCATATTCACTGCTTTATTTGTGTTATTAATAGCCGTAAAGGAATCCAGAAATTCCCTTTCAAATCGAAGAAACGATCCATTTGACACTATGTCGAGTTACTTAAACCCAAATCACATATTCTTAACTTATTTTCCTACGGTCCACTTCAAAACTATCGTCCAATATACGGCTCCGTCTCGGAAACTAAATCTCTCACTTTGGCGTCAAAAGGCTCTGTAGGCACTTTTGTGTCTTCCTTCACGTGTGCTGCATTAAAAACGATTTCATATATATTTTGCTTTAAAAATAATCTCCAACAGGTGTGGAAAGTACAGAGGTGGGGCGCCTATTTAAATTCAGTTTTATATACCATTTACAAGATGTCATATCCCAAAAAGGATGCCCTTCATTTTCTGAGTAGACGATCAGTTTATTGAAGCCGATCGACAGACTTAGTGTTCGTTGCTGTAAATAAGAAAAAAGAGGATATTTAAAAGCAATGTTAGAGTAGTCGTGGTATGTGAACTTGATGAATCCTTAATCTCGGCATGAGACTGAGGTGAGTGTTTAGCTTCATCCCCCAGTCATTTCACACCAACAGCCGGTTTGGAGGCTGTGGAGGGAAGATGAGGCACGATGAAAATGAACAAGATTACTGCAATGTCTCTTTAAATACAGGGCACTCATTCTTCATTTAAGAACAATTAAACAAATTCTAATATCCAAATTTAAAGGAATCCGACAATTGTTTATTGTCACAGACGTGACTGAACTTCTGGACATTTTCCATTACCTCTATTTCAAAATCCCACAACATATCGGGTCTGGATCTGCCTCTGTCTTCAGATGGAAAAAGAAAAGGGGAAAACCGACTGTGATTGGCCTCCAAACTGTCGTGGGTTTTCTGTTACATTGAGGAATTTAGACTAGATCTTTCTTATAGGCACACTGGATAAGTTCACCCTTTCCCCGTTTCACCTGAAGATGGAGGCATATAAAGTACACCAAACGCTATTGTTGTTGTAGCCTGAAACGTTCGAGAATTTTCAACATTACTGTAATCTACAGTCAATAGAGAATACCACAATAAACTGCATTATGTGCAATCGCCATTTAGCCTGTATCCCTGGAACAGTACTTCTAACATCGGCCCTGCTAAAGATTTGTGCAACTATTTTCGTTATACCGTGCATGTTGTCAAGTCACTCAATTATTTTACCAAACACTGCACTTATATACATTTATAAAATTTACACATTAAAACATTAAAAACGCTCACGCAACGAAACACAGAACGCACATCCGTAACAGGGTACTCTTCACAACACAACACAACACGGCATGCTGCCACAAAACCCAACTGGAATAGTGGAATTAATATGACTTTTAATAATGTAATTTTACCAAGGACGATATAGCTCCCTGATGATGGTCCTAGGACCGAAACATGTCGGAGAGTTTTTAATGTTTTAATGTGTAAATTTTATAAATTTATATAAGTGCAGTGGTTGGTAAAATAATTGAGTGACTTGTGCAACTATGTTTCAAGTTAGAATAATATCTGATTAGGAGTTTCTTACTAAATTTTTTCTACAAAGCGTCAATGTGAAAGATAACGGCTTGTCAGTAGTGGAAGAAATTTTATCTGATCACACATATCACAGCTATAAGCATTAGAAGTATAAATAACAGAAACTGAATGTTCACGGTAAGGTTACAGTCGTACATTAAAGGATTAAAAGTTTGTCTTATTTAAATATTTATCACTCATGGTCCATTTTGCGAGAACATTCGTTAACAAGTACGTTGTGACTGGCTTTTAATATTTATCTAGTTTATTTTTATGACCGGAGAGCGATATACAAGTAACAAAATTCCAGGGCTTCTTCTTGCTCGGGCGACTAAATTTTGAACGGTAGTGCTTAATATTTTCAACAAAATTACTGCAGTTTTGTCCCTCACGTACAAGAATGTGTTATCACTCAACATGCACCGAGTAGAAAGCACCAGATGAAAGTGAGGTGCGCAGATCACCCCATAATTATAGTTTCTCAGTATGGACCTTGTTGCACGTCACCCTTATGACGCTTAGAATCTGGAGGCAGTACCTAAATGTGTGGAATATTTGTGGGCCACCCTACGAAGATACAATCATCGGCGTGACAAATATTTAAAACAAAATGCCTCAAAGTGATTCGGATGTCATCATTTCGTAACCGGAATGAAGGGAATTGCTCGTTTGGTTCAATTATTGGGCTCTTAGGTCTCTTTATCATTTCGGACTTGAATGACAGCTCGCATGTAAGAAAATATTTTTCCCTGAATGCATTCCTCACCAAAAGTAATGTCGTCATGTAGGGGCTACTATGGATCCGGCAGCTGCAATACTAAATGTACGTCTCCAATTTCGTATATGACGAAGTGAAAATTTTTACTTGTTTTTCACTATTCTGGTTACAGACATACAAGAACTCACCTTGAAGAATGTGATGAACTAGAAAGACACGTTTTAAATCTCATATCTTACATTTCGTGAATTTTTATTGTAATCAATGTACTTGCCTGATCAAATTCTGTCAACCTGTAATGACCTTAACCTTACTAACTCTACTAATTATTCGAAAGGCGGGAAAAGAATGCGCAAACACAAATAGGCCTATATGCGCTTCTTTTTACAAGGCCATATCACTAAACGCAGAACAGAATCACAAAGTCACAAGAGCTAACAAAGTCTTAGAAAATTCGGCAAAGTTAAAATATTTGCTAATGGTAACAAAGAAATCAAATTTCAGGTCACGGAGAAACACAAACAGACAGAAGTCTAGGAACGTCGACACTTCGTATCAGATATTTCAGCTTCCCTTCACAACTTGTGTAATACACAAAATTAAAAATCTTTCTTTTGTGTAGTATGGACGTGAAACATGATCTCCAAACTAAGCGATGAACACAAATTGTGTTTGAGAACAGAGTGTTGGGGACAACATTTGAACTTAATGGACAGAAATAACAGGAATCAGAAGCTTAACAAAGTTGTCCCCTTCTCCACGTACAATTAAGGTCGTCACAGGAAAGAGCTGTATAGGTAGGACATGCTACATGCACAGAACAACTGAGAAATACTGACAGAACGACGGAAGCATAGATATTACTTGGAATTACTAGAAGCAGATGGGAGATAGCACAATCGAACAATTAAATTCCTCTTCAAGATAAATGGCAAAATAATGTGGACTAGATTAAATTCAATCTATGAAGAGTTTTATGTGCGGGATCCTGTAAGCACAGTAAAGACACAACTTTTCTTGAAAAGCTGAATGACTTTTTTTCCTTAAAGACCTTGGTTCCAGTTTCTTGCTGCCAGATGTGACAATTCTCGAGCTTAATTGGTAACTCTGTCATGTACTGAGCCTAAATTCGCTGGGGTTCAAACGTGACTGGATGGCTGAACTCCCATTTATTCCCTCAGTTTCCTTCCAAATGGATACGCAAAAAAAAAAAAAAAAAACTTTGGCTGGCGACTATTAATTCGAATTCTGCTTGCGATCGCCCAATGTTTCTCGCACGGTATGTGGTTATTGCTTGATGAACAATCTCATTTACGATAGAATGCAAGATATGAACACGGAATCGAGAAACAGTTATTTGAAGAACTTAACAATAGCAGGTAAACTTTATGTTGGCAAGAATTTTCACCTTGATGAAACATTGGCTTTAATAATGTAATCTAGTGGGTATGAAATGATGTTATTCAACAAACACGGTCATTTGTCCCTTTTTCGCGTGCAGCAGTAAGTAACAACGTAAAATAGATTTTCCCAAAGTAGAAGCCGCGCCTCCTTCCCGGAGGACCATAGGAAAGGAATCTATGACATGCCGAATCAGTTTTATATCCTGAAAAGGGCACACCAGATTACAAACATAAAATTTCGTAGAAACACTAATGCAAGTTCGCCCTAGAAAAGGCCATGGAGGCCCAGAGGGGGAAGTAGAGGTACTGCTTTACTCTTCCTTTAAACTCGGTGCTAGATGGAAGTGGTTGGTCAACGCCACGTCCCAGTCACTTTACCCCCGGGAAAGACGCGGTACCCATTGCACAGGAGGCTGGGTGGTCCCCAGGGCCGATGTGGAGGGGTTCGGAATATCTCGACCCCACTAGGATTCGATCCAAGAACCTTCCAGTCCGCAGCGAGTCGCTATACGGACTACGCTACTACGCTACTACGCTATCCAAGCATGAAACATTAGTTCATATGTGTGTGTGTATATATACATACATATATTTATTTACTTATTTATATTTTACGGTAACTGTCTTCTGAGATTTCTAAGTGACGTTCCAGGCTGATGTGCCGCAAACCTTTTTATTTATATCAACAAAGCTCCGGATTAAACAAGTCTCAGAACCACTGGTATAAAGAAATGAGTCTACGAACATTTTATAAACGCAACAATTCAGCGTCCTCAATTCCTGCAGTTTCAATAGCCTTCTTTCCAGCCATGATATAACGGCAACCTTAGGAAAGAAATACATCTAATATAGTGACGAAATGCAAGGCACTTGTTATAAATTACAAGAATAAAAAACAGTTATATAGCGTTTTATTGCACAGATATGATAACTAAGGTGAACAAACTACCAGTACGTGAGATAATAACACCATTAGCATAATGAAATGCAAACATAAAGTAAGGCTACTACATGACGAAGAGGACCCGTAAGACTTAAGTAGCTTCTAAGTTTAGGCAAATAAGTGACGTAAATATGAGGTCTAACCGTCACTGTTCTACCGGTCTTTGAGAAGCAACTTAAAATGCATAGTGGAAATATTTGCACCACTGACTAATTTCCATTCATTGGCCTGTAACAGATCTACGTATACCCCTTGTTGTTACAGAAGACATTTAGGGCAGTGTTCTTTAACCAGTGCAAAGCCACAAGGCAGCAGGAATATCACGATCTTCTATTATAAATAATGCCTAAGCATAATAACTTTTAAAAGCGTTGCCAATTAAACCACTAATCCTTAAATACTGCAACGTGGTTACCAATCACCATCAACACAACTATATATTATGTTACACGGACCAATTGCACTGCTACATTTTTCGGCCATTAAGTGCGTCATCTTCAGGTCATTAAAAGGTATAAAATTAAAATTACAGTAACAAATTCCTTTTGTAAGGTTAGGTTGAGATCTCAGTCTTGGGCGTTACAATACACATGTCTATATTACTTACTTATTTACTTACTCCACGGAACAAAGTTCTACTTGAGAAGCTAACCGGTTCTCAGGTAGTCAAGAAATTCCCCACATTTTATGGAATCGGAGGGCCAGATCAATCCAGTTCATGTCCCCATTCCACTTCCTGAAGATTCATCTTAATATTATCCTCTCATCTAAGCTTGGGTCTTCCAAGCCCCCTCCTTACCTCAGGTTTCCCACCAAAATTATATATGCACTTCTCCTTTCCCCCACACGTCCTACACTTCCAGTCCATCTCAATCTTCTCGATTTGATCGCCCGAATTATATATGCTCCTCAATATGTAATTTTCTCAACTCTGCTGTTACCTCGCCCCTCTTAGAACCATTCTCCTTGTCACCGTATTCTCAAACAATCTCAAAGTGAGCTACCAAGTTTCACACCCGTACGAAACAACATACAAAATTATAGTTCTGTGTATCTTAGCGAACCGGATGGCAGACGATTCTGCACCGAATGATAGCAAATATTCCCGGACTTTAATCTGCTCTTAGAATCTTCCTGAATAGAACTTTGATTCACTAGGTTTTTCCCAAATATTTGAACTGTTCAACACTTTTAAAGGACATATAATCAATATTTATATTGTAACTTCGTCCTGCATTCTGTTATCGAGATATGATCATGTACTTAATCTTATCCGCATTTATTTCTTTTCCAGTCTCCTTACTAGTAACTACACAATCCTCTGTGTTTTTCTTTATAGTGTGTACGCTTCCTCCCAATACATTGACAGTTTCAGCATAAACTAAACGTTGTGTGTACCATTTAATTTCAATCCATTCTAGTTTATCTGAACCCTCATAATAGCATAAATTAAGCAAAGACGAAAAGCAATGGCGACAATAGGAAACATGTCAACCACATTTTTTTTTACCCGGGCTCTTCTACAGGTTTCATTCAGACACGTCATTACCAGCTGCATGGAGATACTAAACTCAATGAGAATATTATACAAGATCTCCCTCCTAACTGAATAAAGGCTTTCTTTAAGTCTATAAACAGCTGACGAAGCCTTTCATTGTATTCCCATTCTTTCTGGAGTATTTGACGAATGTAGAAAATAATTCATCAATCCTTCCGGCACGTTCCTTTCGTTCAGGGAAGCTAAGAGACTGTCCATTTATTTTGCGCGTAATTTCTCTACACTGATCAGGAAGAGACTGTGCGAGTCGTGGCTTGTTTCAAGGTAATACGACAGATGTATGTTTAACAGACTAACAAAAAGCAGAAAAGACCAATCCTGGAGCAGAAGTAATTTGTAAATATGTGTCCGAAGCGCTGCCGCTAAATCAAACTGCTGGGGACAGTATTAAGTCATTTAGTGTTATATTTACAAAATTTTCACGTCTGTAAAATAGTTAAAGGAAACTGGTGTAAAAGTCCGAACTTTTGATGGTGTGCAATGAGAAAATGAGCCGTTGGGTTATACTTTTAAGGCACCTGATGCCAGACAAACATTTCATTTTGAAATGCCGTGACTTTGAAAACTACAGGCTATGGCGTGTTTTGGCTTAACACATTCTACATATTATTTCGTACAAATTACTATGTACAAAACATACATACACTGAAATGGTTTATTTATGACATGCTAACTACATTACCACACCATTCACCTACCAACAACTTGAAAGATATTTTCTTCGCATTTTAAGAACATGTTCAACGGGCAGAATCCGCATGTGTCGTTCCATTGGAAATAATTGCATCCAAGCTGAAGAAACATGACTGAGACACCAAGCACAGTCGTGAAAGAAACTCCAACAAACTCTTCTGGTCTTAAGTACATTTTATTACATTTGTTATTAAGTAAACTTAAATTTAAAAATAAAGTGAAGAATAAAAACCAACTAGACGTCACTTATTATTTTATTGTACTTCTTATAGGCTCAACATGTTTCGGGCACTACTATGCCCATCATCAGGAGCTCGCGACTATAATATTGATTACCACATTGGTCGTTTCGTTCTTGGTTGCTGCAAGTTGGAGGTTAGGTGCTGTTAGGCTGGAGTGGTGTTAGGGCTGCAGGCTAAAGCTTTAGCCTACAGCCCGGACACCACTCCAGCCTAACCGCACTTAACCTTCAACATACGGCAAACCAAGAACGAAACGACCAATGTGGTAATCAATATTATAGTCGCGAGCTCCTGATGATAGGCATAGTAGTGCCCGAAACATGTTGAGCCTATAAGAAGTACAATAAAATAATAAGTGGCATCTAGTTGGTTTTTATTCTTCAGTTATCACAGTGATGCACGGTCCAGCAAACATCAAATTAAAAATAAAGACACAGCTGTCCCGTCACATGTCCAGCAGGCATAGATGGGTGGTGCAGGGACAGGTCTACCCATGCTCGACTCCGGTGCTAAAAGTGGGCGGTTGGTCAACTTCATGCCCCGGTCGCTTTACCCCAGAAAAAGAGACCTGGTACTCATTTTACAGGAGGTTGGGTGGGTCTCGGGGCCGGTCTGGAAGGGTCCGGAAAATTTCACCCCCACCAGAGTTCGTACCCCGAAACATCCAACCCGTAGGTGGTTGCTAACTGCGCTATAAATTTAAAGTTACTTGCACTATATAAAAAAAGACTGATGGTAAAAAAAGCCAACGAAGATTGGCACTTGGAGACAAAGTAAACTACTACATAAGCAACACACGAATTCTACACAACAGATTTCTGCTTGAGAAACTAATAGGTATTAAGTTTTTCAAAGAATTTCTGCCTTTTATAGGACCAGAATCTTCATGTCTGTTCACAGGAATTCATAGCTGGATACAGTAATGAATCTGAATAATATCGTCCCAGCCTCTTTTCTCCTAGGATTAATTTTAACCTTCGTAGAATTATCTAAGCCCAGGTCTCCAAATTGGCTTCTTCCTTTCAGCATTTCTGGCTAAAACGTTAGGAATTCCCCATCTGTTCAATGTGCCTGTATCTTCTGATCACGTCAGCCTCTGCTTGTTGGGCTTTATACTAGTCCAGATGACAGTCATATGGGTTTCGGTAGCTTGTATGTTGATACCTAATTTCGAAGGCACATACTGCCCTCAATTTCAAATTTGAAATAATTGCATCCAGGTAAACTTTTAAGTGACTGGGTGACCAACCAATCAAGAAAAACAAAACACTACGGTATTCGTAAAATCTAATTCTCGTGGGTCGTTTATCCATTCCTGCACAATTAAAGTTTTGCTAGGCTGTGACATGGAAACCGTTACCTACAATGGAGATCGTTCTTAGGATAACGGATTTCCACTTTCGGCCGAGACCCTGATTTGGTCATACTAAGGAATTCTACTACAAATGGCAATACATCCTTTGGGGGGAGGTGGAAAAATTTTGGTTGGATGGATGTTTGGAATTTTGGCTTAGAGTGGGTCGATCGTGAGAGGCGTGTGTGGATCTTGTGGGAGGTTTTCCTGGAAATTGTCCAATCATAGCGACGGTAACAGGCATAGGGATAGATTTTGACCCGGGCCAATAGAAAACATGATTTTCCAAAACGTCTGTTTTAACCTAAAAACCTGCACTGTGTCAAACAACAGACCATCTCATGTCGCGGAAAAATGGCTTGTATATAAATCTAAACACATGTGTTGACGCTAATTAATGAAGACTAAATTTATGAGATATATTTCATAATTTTCTCCAGGCTCTCATTACTGCCACTATTTTAAGTCCAGACATTCTCCGCAGTAATATGTTCTTATAAAAACTTCATCTGAATTGTTCCATTACAATCAGAAACCACGTTCCACAACAATACAATAACAGGAAAAATTATATTTTCTATGTAAATCATACTCTTTGCGTTTTCAAACAGAAGCCAGGAGGACAAACGATTATGAACTGAACGGTAACTACCACTTTCAGAATTTAATCTGCCCTTAACTTAGTCCTGAATGTAAGTGTGATTTATAAGCCACATGTAGGAATAAAAAATATAAAAATTAAAATTTCGCAGAAACAAATGAAGTAAAGAAATTAAGTTCAGTAAAGGATTAAGTTTTCCGCACACAACGTGACATTAACAAAGCAGTACGATGGAGAGGACTGCGCGACGATGTAACTTACAAATAAAAAGGTTAACCTCATTTACTGAAATCAGTGAACCGCCTACCTGTCACGACAGTCCTTACTCAATGGCAATGGCTCCGGGATTTTCTAAGCGTGGAGCACTGATTATATTGGCAGAAGTATTTAAAGTGTAGCATTAATCATATCAGGATTTCCTTCATTTAATTAAAACAGACTTCACAAACTGGAAAGTGTATTAACAACGTAACAAACTTACGCAATTTATTTTACGTATTCGCAAAGTTCCAGAGCATAATTTGCACACTTAGCCAAATATAATTAGAGAAAGCAACTCGAGAAGGATAAGACAAGAGGGAATGTCATAATGGTAAGAGGGATGGATAATGCATAAACAGTTTTGGTCGGAAGGTTTTAAAGGACGCGATAGCTTGCGACATATAGGCGTTAGTGTGAGGGTAATACTAGAACGGATATTAAGGAGACAAGATGTTTAACGAAAGGTGGACTGCATTCATGTGGTTCATAAAATAGTCCAATGCGAACTCTTGCAAACTCGGTCATGAAACTGCAAGGTCTATTAAAAGTGGGAAACTGGTCGAAAGCGGGAAACTAGTAACTTACCAAGAAGGACTTCGTACCACGAAGTTTGTTGGTCACAGCATGATCACTAAAAATGTGGATTTCTTTAGTATTTCATGGCAGATATTTTTAAAAATCTCAAATATTATGGAAAGTTTTGGCACAATGAGCAATAATAAACACTGAAGTAAATTTTATACATAGTTGTTTAAAGACGCTGTACAAACACATTAGGCTAGATTTTTCACTTTTATGATATGTCATAAACGGCAATGGTTAAAATATGAAAGCTGGCACGTACACAAATTACAAATGAATTTAAAGGCTTCATGTGCAGCGGCTTGCTGTCACTGCTAATAATATAAAGGTTACCACCACGGATATAAAACTCATGAAGTTCTCAGTGCGATGGATCTGGCCCATCTGCTTTTCTGGTTTGTTAATATATCCACTGTATTACTACCAATATGTCCGATAAATCTAAGACCTTCACAGGTTGAAGTAACAATGCAAAATTTCCGAAAGAAAAGTAGGGTGTGAGGGGCCTACGCGTCAGGTAATTTGACACAGTTTTCCCAACCGTCACAAGCCTCAAGATGGGATCCTGTTTCAAACGTGACACATCTATATTTTATCTGTATTATCATTACGTAAAAACTGGTTTCGTCCACTTCATTTCCTATATGCATTAATTTAGCGAAAGCGGACAGCCTGCAAAATTCACACAAAGAATTCTGTCATTCAAAAGTAGATTCTACACATATACGGCAAAACTATACTGTTAGCACAGAGCTGCTCTGTTGTTCTATTTCTAACAGTGTTGCAGAAACATGCACATATTTACGTATATCCCTTCCAGTACTTCTTACACAATTTAACAAATAAAGGATAATGGGAAACGCAATAGGTCCTACATAGTTTGCAAATTTATAAACTTACTGCTAATTGTCCTGATTCGAATCCTTTGCAGAAAGTTGGTAAAAAGTGATTAGATATTTGATTTGAGCTCATCGATTACTAGGATAAATAAACGAAATAATTTTTACATTAATAAATATATACAGAAGTCATGCACACAACGAGTCCTTAAAAATTAAGTTTAAGGTGCCCTCTTTCTTCACTGCGCTTACAATCAAGCAGAATCTAGCATAATTGTGGCAGAGCAGGCCTTTTCCCTCTAAATGAGGTATTAATGTTTGGAATTGAATTTCAGAAAGTTTACTGCAAACACAGTCCTAGCCGTCTTATATTTTTCAATGCTGAGTGCAAATTTCCTCTCTTGTTTCTATGTAAGTTTTACACAGAATATCAACTATCCTAAACGACAATATGTCCCAATATTCCCACATGGATTATGAGGATAGCAGAACGGATACTTGCTCCTATACCTTCTTTGCTAAATCAACCAACCCATCTACGGACCGACTAATTATATAAGCATGCAACCTACCAACCAAACAACAAACAAACAAACAAGTCAACTCCATAGAGAAGAGTCCTTCTTTGGAAGTTAACAGTCCTTCAACCAGCCAAAAAATCCCAGCATCGTACGGAACAATAATGTTTATTAAAATGTCCACAACGGCCTGCCAGTCCACGCCTCCCTATCTTAATTCTACAAAACCCATTTTCATTCTATCCTCCCACACACCCCTCAGTATTCCAAATAGCCTCTTTCTTTCAGTATTGTAACTGAATTCACATTTACTGAGTGCTTGATGTCAGTCTGAATTCTACCAAAAACATGCGTTTCCGCAAAAACAACACTCTTCATTAAAAAATCCACATGTTTCGAGCCATTAATAAACTATCTTCAGTTTTTACACAAATATCCATAAACATCAGGACAAGTCGGATTTATATAAAACCTGCCGCTGTAGAAATGCGTGCTTTGGAGGAAAACAAAACTGACTAGCTTTGCCTTCAGTTTTCCCCACGAAAATCCTCTTTGCTTCTGCAATTTTTTAACACTCACTGATCATTAAAAGAATGCCTCAACTGAAAGGTAACAAACCCTAATTAAATCCGTTCTTGAGAAACATTGAGAAATCTTCGTTCTGCTGCGTTGTTGCGAACTGTAAATTGATTTAGTATCGACGATTCGGGGCAGTATATAGGGTAGTATATATATGGCAGTGCATAGGGCAGTATATAGGTCGGAATTTGAAGGGTCATTATTTCTTGACCCATAAGCATGGGATAACTACACAGCCCCGATGTACAATAACAAACCAACTGACGATGTACGAAAGCCCAGAAAGCGAAGGTGTCAACTGTACCGTGGCGAAAACATGAATGCTAACGTTAAGGAGTTCGACCCGTGTTTATGTAAAGTAAGGGACGGGTCCGTCAAGAACGAGCACGATAACTGACAATAAAGGTCTTCGTTACAAATTTCATGGAAATGTGGTCGGTATCAGAGAACATGTGGAAAGACTTGATGACAGACCCGACGACGACGGCACCTTGTGTTCCTTTTACACACAATAAACCAAGAACATACTCGTATTACAACAGGCACGCCCACCTCTGACCAATCATAAACTATTTGTACTTCGCATCATGTCTATTTTCAATCGTAATAACATGGCTTGTATTTACAATTCTAACAGACAACTAACCTGAAACAAATATCGTCACATTATTTAAATAATTCATGGGTTACTTATAAGATTATTTTTTCAGTTTGACGGTTACGGACGAAGGAGCAAGCATACTTTTCAGCCTTCATTGAATATAGCATGTGCGTCTACATGTAAAAAATAAGTATGCATTTTATATATAAACTTCATAATATCAGATCATTCGGAGTGGTTATACGTTTAAAATAACTGCTAATTCGTACCGTGCTTGTCATCAGTCTTTCATAAGCATTTAAAAGTTTCAGATGCTTTCGCTACGCCTATTGACACATCTCTGTCTGTCCGTTCGCACGCACCTAAACACTCTAAAAGGCTTACCAGATTTTCAAACAGATTTATATTAGACTATTCTACAACAATAATTTTGGTGTATTGTCCATTATTTTTAAAACGCGACAAAGCTTTATCAAATAGCACGACAATAATGATAATTCATTCAAATCCAAAGGGGAAAGTCACGCACGCACACTCACTCGTTCACACATAAATATTCACTGCGATAATGATGTAAACCGATCTCTTACTCTAGTAATAACTTTATTGCAGATATACACAAAAAGGGCACTAAGAGCTGCAGACACCTCTTTGTAGTTAGTACCTTTGATTTTCCATGGGAAATGGTAGTGGCGCAAATTTAAAAGATTGTCTTTAGAATTGCCTTTTTTTACTTTCATTCCACTGTAGCTAAATGCTTTTCTACTCATGTAGTATATTTGGATATTTCCTTGTGTTAAAATTGAAGGAGTTCTAGTTTTACGCATTATCAGATCATTTTTGGAAATAATGAATCGACCATGCCGTGGTTGTGGTCATTAGTCACCGGCTTCAATCCCAGGGTAGTCCCTGTGGGATTTGTGGTGGACAAAGTTTCCCCATAACAGGATTTTCCAAAATATTTCTTTTTTTCACCTGTCAATATCATTTCACAAAACACCCATACACATTAATTAGACACTGACGTTTCGGAACCACGTACGTGTATCTGTCCCATCTCCAGGGCAAAGCAGTACAGTTGCTTCGGCCCTTAAGATGGGAACGATAGGCTATCCCGAATCGACGGTAAGCAGCTACTGACGGACGCTACCTAACATCCCACAAACGCGCAGGTCTCATTTGTACCGCACAGGAAACCTTAACTCTCGATACCTACATATTTATCCATTCATCACAGGTGTTATATAACCTTAGAGATGAAAAAATACTTTAAAGTCTGAAGCTTCAATGTTTAATTCAATGTATTTTCGAATTAAAAATTCAGTTTGCGTGGTATGTATAATACAGTACTAAAACTCAGTCTACACAACCATATTAATCAAATATGCCTAATTAGAGTAAACAGAGACATGTTTAAATATTAATAACCCATTATCAGGCCGTTTTTCATGTGCAATGTAAATACTGAATTCATTTCATATGTAAATGACGAACGTTGTCATTATCGAATGTGAAGATGTGAAAATAATTACGGGGGGACAAATTATTTTAATTTTTAAATCCTAGCCACTTCTACATGCGACCAAGCACACAAAGACATACATGTGGCCTATACCACAGTAGAAAAAAAAGTCACAGACTTGTCTAAATATGAAAGTGTCTTGGCATATTTTCATTCTTACATACTGATTCTTACTTTATTTGAGGGCGCTGTTGCAACTGTAAGTGGTATAAAGCGTCGAATAGGATGAGAAGATGAGGACCCGAAAGAATGATACGAAGGGCATTTTAATATATTAACCCGAAATTCGCGAGCTTATCTGAGAGAAACCACAAATATTTCAATTTATTTAGAGAGTAATCTGGAAAAGATTCGAAGCCGATACCTTCTACCAATCGTTATCTTTACACCAACCTGCTCGGTAGCATATTTTGTGCATTAACAAATGTGGCAAACTTTCAACCTACATCGACATGTTGCTTATTTAATAGTAACTTGGATATAACTAATCATGTGCCTACTGTCCACAGACCACGAGAAGAAGCCTGCTAGCAAGACGATAGATGCCCACGTGCAGGATTTTGTAAAAACAAAGACGAAATGCTACTACGCATCCCGAATGCGTTTGCACAGTGCACTTGCTCACTGCACGCTACTCGAAATGCTTGACCTTTTGGCTATATGGGTACCAGTAGAACGGTCTGTCAACCTACCAACAGCAACCGAGTAGTCCCATGCACCTCGCCAGACACGTCTACAACCCCTATAAGTGATTTGTGTTCTACATGTGCATGTCAATTCCAAATCCATTTGTAAGAAAACCTTATGCTCACTTCTATAGTCTGTTTTCACCGCTGTAAAAAAAAATATAATGTTACAAACAAAAGAAAGTAAGCTCACCTTTTCCTGACCCTCTCCACAACAGCTTTCCATCGGGTCGACATAGTTGTGGTGTCATGTTAAACGTTTACCACACCAGACACACTTGCTTCTCTCTTGCAGTCACTGTCCACACTAAGATCTTGTACCACCACTTCATTCACTTGTTCGATAAACGTGTACAGTTGCCAGGCATCTCAGCTGTACAACAAATCGCGCTATACACCAAAGATAGTAAAGTCAAATAGGAATATATCACCAGTATCAGACGAAAATTAAAAAACCACGAATATTATAGTCCTTCAGTGAGTCCTGTCTGAACCAGCTAAATCCAAATATACTTCTTGACATCATAAATATTAAGCCTAATTCTAAATATATACCGTTTTTAATCCCCCGATTGAATGTTTTGTAAAGGGATTCCACATTATCCTTTATGAAATTATTAACCATTTATCCGAGAAAAGTATGAACATGGAGGGGTGACATCCTTCTCTCAATGGCCGGATACAAGGCATGTCCCCTCCACCCCCTCAACTAGCTATGACTGGCCAAGTTCCTTATCGGGCTCGAAACCAAGCATGGATCGACTACACACGAGACTAGCAGCAAAGTAGTGTTCTGCTCTGCTCTGTACACTTAACGCACCTTATTGTCCCCTGTCACTTCACAGTCTACCTGAAATTCATTCAGTTACCCTGAAAATGGCGGCAGTAAGCTCCTCCGACATGTCGGAACGAAATATATTACGGAGTGTAAAAACACAAAAGACAACCACAATTATAACTACAACCCGACGAAACCTAAAAACGTTTAAACCCTCAGCAAATTGTAAGCTAACTGTTTATTCTTCTTTCCTCCACCCACCCCCCCCCCCGCCCACCCC
>Ga0136643_10003435_pt1 | contig 21360 bp, 24 predicted proteins | sample TergutLab28metaG_FD_96883 | JGI IMG/M metagenome (GOLD analysis project Ga0136643, IMG submission 96883) | Labiotermes labralis P1 segment gut microbial communities from Petit-Saut dam, French Guiana - Lab288 P1 (version 3) (version 3) | ecosystem: Host-associated > Arthropoda: Insects >...
CTCCCCCTTGTGGGGGCAGCTACAAGAGCGAGAATAAACTAAAAAAAAAATGAATTCGGGGAGATTTTTGGCACCTTCTTCCAAACCCCCCCCCCCCCCCCCCACCTTCAAGTGGAACAAATCCTGTTTTATGGAAAGGTCATACAGCTGACCTGCTTCTATGCCTACCTTACAGATTCTGAAAATATTTCTTGACACACAATGTAGCCCATTTGAAATAATGTCTCTTTTCAAATATCCCACCATTTCTTCCATTTAAAGTGGACTGCCATATATTTTCTCCCCTTTAGTTAATTCCATGAATAATGGTGTCTGGATTCATTTAATGTAAAGATCGGAATTTGTTTGTTCAACAGACGAAAGCCCTATCACACGCATACTCAAAGCATTTTAATGTCATGTAAAAGAAGCTTCATTTAAATAGAACAGAAAAGAACAGTATTTGGGTTCGAGTCCTTCTGGGCCTGAAGCACCTACGCCTTAAAACAGGCCCTTTGTGCCCCATGATCTTACACTAGGTTAAAGGAGCCCTGTTCCTTTACCAAAGTTCCAGATGGCCCCTATATTTAGATTCATAATATCCTCAGGGTCCAAAAAGAAGGAAGCCAGATATGCATGTCTGAGTGAAGCCAAAGCCTCACACTCGCACAAAATGTGGACTGAAGTTTCCTCCTCCATACCACAGTCTACAAGTGGGGTTGTTACTCAGCCCCATTACATAAAGATGTATTCTCAGGGTGTTATGTCCAGTAAGAAGGCCAGTGACAACCCTGGATTGTGTCCTATTAAAGGAAAGTAATCGGGCCTATTTAACTGGGCTAGGGACCGAATTCAATTTTCAAGCCTGTCTCTAATTGCTACAAGGACCTCACCACATTGCTAAATGCTGGTTGTCCACCCAGTGCTTAATTTTATTTCTGATATTCTGCCTAGAGACCCTCTGGGATGGCTCAGGTCCTATGAACTTCTGAATAGAAAAACCCCTTGCAAGTGTGCCAGCGATTTCATTTCCTCGTACCCTAGCATGTCCAGGGACCCAATACAGCCCCACAGTGTGCTGGGTAGAAAGCTTCATTAACTGCAATGGGATTTTTGCAACACCAATACTTGCTATTCTGGCTGTTTACACTCCTACTTAGTGTAAACCATGCCTCATCCAAAAATAGCCCAAGCTTTTATAGTTATTATGTCCAGCACTGGAACGGAAATTTGAACATTTTTCACTCATCTGTATACTGTTCTCCTAGAGGGCACTGTTGAAAAAAGATAATTTTACAAACTTTCAACTACACTTCTTCCATGATGGAAAAGTATTTTAAACATGCTGTTCAACAGAAAAAAACTTCTTGTATGCACTGATCTGTGCACTATGAGACAACATACAACTAGATAAACACCTACATGTTCAACAGCAGATAAGAAGATGCAACTCTCAGCTGTAGCACATTGACTGAGGGACCTTATATTTTCCTATGCTAGGGAACTGATTGCAGATATACTCTGTATGATTAATGTCTACTCTCTTTCTCTACCTGCAATCTCTTCTGGAGTCTGATTGGCCCTCCTTTCCCTTGCCTTCTGAGCTTCTATAAGTCGCTGCCTTTTCTTCATCTCCTCCAATTTCTTCCTCTTCTCCTCCTCATCATCATCCTCCTCCTCCTCCAACTGCAAGCCATCTAGTATCACCTTCTTTGTCTTAGGCATTGGTTCAGGCTACTTTCTTCTTCTCATTGTACTATAATACACTACAACAGAGATGCAAACAAGCAATTAGTGCAAAAGTAACATGAATGTATAGGTACCAAGTTGGTTCCCAGCTGGTTCACTAGATGTCTTTTGTTTTTTGTGCTTCACAGTTAATGCTGGGATATTATCAGAAATAAACTATGACCATGTCTTTGAAAGTTCTTAGCTACTAAGCATACATGATCTTCCCACTTCACCAGACACCACATAAACTGTGCTCTTGAATCAGCATCATGAAATAATGTACTCAACAGAAATGTACAATAAATCATAATAGTCAACTCTGACTATACAGGTGATCACAAGCTATCACAAATTGGAATTTAACACAATATTATGATAAAGAAATAGTGATGGAATAAAGCACAGCAGAACTGAACCTATCTGCCAGTACTACTTGGCCACAGCAGTTTCCATAAATATGGTCAGTACTGAATTAGAGTGTGCTCTGGTGATATACACACAGGTCATATCATCAACATGAAAGTCACAAACTTGCAACATCCTCATGGAAAAACTGGCAGTACCTACTGAACCAGAGGATGGATAGTCATACTTGATAGTCCTGTGCCTGGAAGCTCTCTATACTAGCACAAGAACTATTTAACAATACAATCAACAAAAGCTCTCATGACAGCTTAAGGCCCATGTGGAACCACTGAATCAGCAAGGAAGCAATATTTAGCATTACATTTCTTTCACACTTGTAAAACATTTTCAACTACATACCGGAGGCTTTATTTCAGAATATCTACATCCTCATGTCACCCGCTGCTACAGCATTATACTTCAAATTCAGCTTCAAGGAGTATGGAATTCAAGGCAGTGGATGTGAAGGCAGTTTACGAATAAGGAAAAACTGGCCATAGACGCGTCCATCTTCACCTATTCAACTATTCTGGCCATCTCATTCATCATTAAATAATCAATGCAGTTCACACAGCATGCTTACATAACCTAAAAATCATGCAACTACACAAAAAACATGACTTCTGTTAGGATGCAGCCAGCTTCTGAGGTGAACACTTGGTAAACCACACAGAAACATGAGAAGCAAATACCCTTAAATTCATACAAAGTGCAACTTCCATGCAACAGTTATTCAAAATCTGAACTCCATCCCTTTTAATACCAAAATGTAATAGTCTTGTACAGAAAAATTAACTTTGAAGTGGATCTTGGTTGATAGCAGATTCAATCTTTGTTTAATTTGTGACTGAAAACAAAATGGTTCTACTTTAACATTTCCCTGAAAGAATTAATCAACAGCAATTACAGGCCTAACATTTTAGCATATCACACTTCACATTACGCCTATGTTAAAACTACTTGCTACCTGTATATCCTTGCCTGGAGATCTGAACAGGTGTAACATTAAGTTAAAAATAGGTCAAATGTTACGTCACAAAACATTTTAAACAGACACAACTAATTTCTTCAAAACTTATGTAGACATTACACAACAAGACAGGAACTACACCTGCATAACTCATGTTCCCATGGAAAAGTAATATGTATCAAACAATCTGTGCATGTGCATCTGTATCTGTGCCTTAGTTATCTGGCACACAAACTGCATCTTTTCTACGCTCTATGACACTGTCATCTGTGACCTATCTGGCTCTACCATATTTTTCCACATTATCTTATATATGGCATTATTTTAAAAAAAATTATTGAACATTAGATGTGATTTGATTTTCTCTACAACTTCTGTCTGAAGAATTCTGCAAGGTTTTACTAATTGATGTACATCTTCATGTGAATTATGTGTTATTCCTGCCAGATTCTAATCAAGCGTGAATTTTCTTGACAGATTTTCATAAAGTCTTCAGATATCAAATTTCACAAAATCCATCCAGTGGGAGCTGAGTTGTTCCAAACAGACACACAGACATAAAAAAAACTAACAACTGCTTTTGCAATTTGGTGAAATATTGCTTTGTACAGCTAATAATCTCCATTTCTGTTACAGGCATGTACCACAAGACCAAGTACGATTGCTCTGATTGATACATGATCTTACCAGACCTCAAAATTTTGCCAACCAGACTTTGTATCCAAATGCTGAGGGCAGACATTTCCACCACGTCCTGTAATGGAAAGTATTTGTTATTCACATAAGTAACAGCGTGACTAAGAAAGAGGACTGCTCTCTTCTGGGCTATTATGCAATGTGCAGTGGTAATACATCACTGATGTTTCAAGGCAACCTACAGGTTCGATCTTCAAGAGGCAAGATTCTTGACCCTTTAAGATGGGATTACCCCTACACGCTGCATAATAGCCCATAAGAGCACAGTTAACATCTACTTTAATATGGAAGCCTGTAATCTCACCAGGCCCAAGAAAGTTTCTCATGTCATTATATTCAAGTAACACCTTCATGTACAGTGTATCCATTTTATCAAGTCCCTAAACATGGCAGCTTTAGCCCACAGGAAGCCACACATTTTGTCTATTTTACTCCTGCAGTTCAACTTAAAAGTGCTGACCTCCTGCTTCTATGCAGGCATCACACATTCTGAAAGTATTTCTGGCACGCAAGGGAGCTCGTCTACAAATATCAGAAATTTCCCTTCAAATATCATCTTTCAAATAATGTGGAATGGTCACACAAACTTTTATCATTTAGTATATCCCACAGATAATAACTGCACGGATTCAAATCTGAGAGATCTAGGAGGATAATATCCACATTCATCAACTGTTTACCACATACAGTAAAAGTTTGTTTATCAAGGCACTGAATAATCCACAAAGCTCTATTAACCATAAACATACAGAGGTCCAAGAAATTGCACTATTCCATCTAGTGGCAGCACCCAGCATAAATTCTGAGATATCAAGAATCAGAAGTTGATCACGACTATTTAAATTATACATTTATGTAAGTGAACAATTTAAGAGCCATGGCAAAATAATGCATCCTGGCATCATCTTAATTACTTTAAATCATACATATACCATGTTATGTAAGTAGTGATGAAAATGGAACAGAAGAGTGCAGCATGGAAAGAGGATAGGATGTTAGGTGACAAATTAAATGGGTGAGTTTGTCCACGGTGTTTCTAGGTACACTAAGACGCATCATGTTTAAGTTCTAACATCTAAAAAATTGTAATATCCAGCAACCCATTTATCCTGGAGGTGCCAGACAAACCAGCTGTTACTTAACTCTTCTAGGGCAGTCACTGATAGGATTGCTGTGAGGGCCTTGGCATTTTCTTGCATATATTTTTCCTTCTTACATTAAATCTCTGAATAAATAAAATCAGATTTCTTCAAAAAACATGAGCCCTATATTTTTGCACAGATTCACTGCACACCAGGCTCCATCAAGGTCAGGAAAAGGAACTTCATGGACTACACAGGACTTTTCTGAACACCAACATCTATTATTGTAGCATTTTATATTCCAATTTAATGTACAATGTGCCACCAAACAGAAGTACAGCAACTTAACACCCTTGTTCACAGAATACACTTCTCGCATTCAATGACCACCTGTCCTCTACAACTTGTAACACGAGTGCTACCTCACATTACAGTTCTGATACAACAGAGAACATTTCAACCAACTCACTTCCACAAGGTATTCTCCTTTCTTCCTGTGCTCAGGGATATGGGCAAATGGACTATCTGAACAACATAGTTGTAACATTAAACAGTATATTAACGAGAACATTTTGTTCTTCAGACTGTGTGCTTAAGGTAACAAAGTGTGGTCCTCTGAGTTCTATCACCATAAAGTCTACAGGTGGAATTTAACATAAACAATGCATGAGGTGCAACAATTTAATTCCCGGAACAGTCGCAGCGTGTCGCTGGGATGTTGAGTCAGGCAAACTCATGTACTCAAGCATGTATGGACATGTTCCAACTTGCATTTACATGAATCACAGACCAAATGAGTTGTTCGTTCCCAAGCAGAAGAGGAAGTAGTATGTGTATATGGTATACGGTTGGCGGAAAAATGAGTTATAAGAATCTGGAGCAGTGGATAAACATCAAGTTTTGTGTGAAGATTGGTAAAAGTGCCAGTGAAACATTAGCCCTATTAACAGTGGCTTATGGTGAATATGCTATGAAGAATCGAGTGTTTTTGAATGGCACAGGTGGTTCAAGGAAGGGCGAGGTGTGCAAGATGACCCAAGAAGTGAGCAGCCAAAAACGCAAATGTGGACAGAGTACGGATCTTGGTGCGCTCAGATCGAAGAGTAGGTGTGAGCGTAATAACAGACAAATTGAATATGAACAGGGAAACAGTGCAACAGATTGTAAAGGAAGATTTGGGAATGAGAAATATTTCCGCAAAAACTGTGCCTCTGAATCTTGATACATGACCAGGAACAACGTCAGCTTTACATTTCATCTGATCTTTTATGCAATGCAGAGACGTGTGATAGGGTCATTACTGGTGATGAAACATGGTGTTTTCAATACAACCCTGAAACAAACTGACAGAGCATGCAGTGGAAAACACAGAATTCACCTTGGCTGAAACAAGAATGCACATCTCGGTTGCAGATCAAGACCATGCTTGTGTGTTTCTTTGATCACAAGGGGATAGTTCCCTATGAATTCATTGCACAAGGACAAACAGTAAATCAACAGTGTTATTTGGAAGTGGTGACGGGGTTATGGGAATGTGTTCAGAGGAAAAGACCCCGACTCTGGCCTGATAAGTGGATTCTCCACCATGACAATGCCCCTGCGCATGATGTGTTAAGATTTCGCGAGTTCTTGGCTAAGATTTCCATTACAAAAATGGACCATCCACCTTATTCACCTGACTTAGCCCCATGCGATTTTTGGATCTTTACAAAATTAAAAAATGCCCTGAAGGGACAAAGATTTGCTGACCTTTCTGACATCCAAGCAACGTGAAAACGTTACTGCGAGATAATCCGGAAAACGATTTTGAAGACTGTTTCCGGCGGTGGCACCATCGTCTCACGAAGTGTATAGCTTCACAAGGAGAGTATCTCGAAGGCAGCAGCAGCCGTTAGTGCAGAGGTAAGAAAATTTTGCTTTCACCGGGCCATTCCGGGAATTAAATTGTCGCGCCATGTACACTGGTTAGGAGATCGACAATAATTACTGGCAATACTAAAATGTACTCATGACTCCAGTTCCATTACATGATGATGAAATTCATTCATATCTGCTGACCAAATGCGGGTGGGAGGATTAATTTACTTTCACGTGTCACCTGGTCAGGCACTATATAAATTTCTAGTTTTATAAGGAGACCTCTCTCCTTACTTACATTACACCACTCTGTTATCAAGCAATCTTAACACAAATTTACTGACTGCTCAGAAATGTCACAAATCTGATCGCTACTTTACAAAACTGGAACCTTTACAGATACTTATTTCGTCGAAACTCCTGTATTGTCATAAAACAGAAAGAATTACAGAATACTGACAGATAACAAACATCACCTATTGGTTTACCTTTATTCGTTTAAATTCTGCCAAGGAACACAAAATTACTAACATTTTTGAAGGAAAATATTCCTGATATAAACATTACGAGTATCGAGAGGTCAACTGCAACAGAAACCTACTTCGCAATTTCCGGACATATTGACGTATCTTCTAACATCCACCGATATTCCCACCAAAGATTATTACTTGGACCTGTCTGTGTACCAAACAATCTATGCACGGTACGCTAGATCGAGGTCAAAGAGTATATACTGCGAGTCGAATGAACAATATGAAACATATGTCTAAAGTCTTTAACAAATTTGTACGTTGCTATTCATTCATTTAGTAGTCTGTCTTACGACAGGTCCAAAGCTTTTTCCAAAGCCAGCTCTCCACATATCTAGAGCTTCCTCCTTCAAATGAGAGTATCATCTCCTTTTCTAAAGGTCATCCAGTAGCTTCCTACGTCTTCTTCCTCGTCTTCCTGTCACTTCTATCCTCCCATTTATCTTTCCTTCAATAACCCGTTGTAGAAGGCAGTTTGTACGCAAAATGTAACCAATCCAGTTAGCCTTCTGTTTACTTATTTCATGCAGGATATTCCTCTCCTCCGTGACTCTAAGTAATACTTAATTTCTCACATGATTGGTCCAACTGATATTTTCCATCCTTCTCCAGCACCACATTTCAGAACTTTCCAGGTGTTTCTGATCTACTGCCCAAAGAGTCCAAGTTTCAGCACCATATAAATCTATGCTCCAAATGTAGCATTTTACTAGTTTCTTTTTCAATTTTAAGTCCAGTGTGCTAGTAAAATGAACTTTCTTCTTGTTGAATGCAGCTTTTGCCATAGCAATTCTAGATTCAATTTCACAAGTACATCTTCCATCATTTGTTGACATACTACCCAAATATTTAAAAGAACCCACATACTGTAGTTGTTTTTGGTCTATCATAATTTTTACTGGGAACAGTTATCTTGAAATTCTCATTACTTTTGTTTTTTCCACATTCACTTCCATTCCATAGCACCTTCCAATTTCAATTAGTTTATTAATCATGTCCTGTAGCACCTTTTCTTACTTAGCCAGTAGCACAAGGTCATCTGCATATTTCACCATCTGCATTATTTGCCTTCCTATTTTGAAGTCTCCAAACCCTTCCAGAGTTTCCTTGGTAAGACATTTGCTGTACAAGTTGAACAGAATTGGTGACAAACAGCATCCTTGTCTAACTTCTCTTCCAATCTTCACACTTCTTGTCTCCCTTCAGTTCAGTCGTACTTTAACACTCTGAGCCATGTACAAGTTCCTAATCAATCTTCTTTCACTCCAGTCAATACCAGTTCCCTTTAGGATCTGTGTTAATTTGGTCCAGTTGATTCGGTCAAATGTTTTCTGCCAGTCTATGAAGCAAACACATAATTCCACATCTAACTCCAAGGTTCGTTCTGATATTATTCTCAGCATCCCAATTGCATCCCTAGTTCTTTTTCCACTTCTAACTGATCTTCTCCGAGTACATCCTCAATTTTCATTCAATCTTTCTTCTAAGTATCTTTGCTACTGTCTTTGCTGTATGTGCGATAAAGCTGATTGTGCAATGGTCGCTGCATTTTATGGCTTCTTCTTTAAAACAATCATTGTGACTTCTGTGAAGTCCTTGGGCCGCTCTCCAGTTTCATATATGGCGTTGATCAATTTTTTTTTATTATTTTCAAACCACCTTCTTCCAATATTTTGAGCACATCTCCAGATACATCATTATCTCCTGTAGCCTTCTTTTTCCTCATTTCCTTGATGGTTTTTTTCACTTCACTTTGCAAAATATATGGGCCTTTCTTGTCTGTATCTACTTCCTCTTCAGGTTCGACTTCTAGGGTTTCTGGTTGATTAGGTCGATCATATAGTTCTGTAATATAATTCTCCAAAATTTTCAGTACTTGGCTTTGATCTACTATTCTATTCCCTTGGGAGTCTTCAATGTCAATATTTTGAATCTCTTGGGTCTCCTTCCAGCCTAGTTCTTTTCTCTTCATGCACATCAAATCATAATGTCCTGTTCTTTGAAATTCCATAATCTCATTACATATGTTCTCAAGATATTCTTTTTTGGCATTATGTGAGGTTCTTTTCAATTCGTTCCTCAGCTTCCTGTTGTTCTTCCTACTCTCTTCAGTGTTGACATTCTTTCATTTCCTTCTTTCATCCATTTTACTGATCATTTACTGTGTAATCCATGGTTTTCTTGCTCTCTTCTCGACTCTCCCAACCAGATCACTGATAGTACCTAACTCACATTCCTTTATATGGTTCCACAGCACTTCAACATTCCCACTTTCACAACTAATTGCAACGAGTTTCTCTTCTAGAGTATCCTTCACTCTTTGTCATTGAGCAAATAATTTCTCCAAATCCCATCTTGGTCTTCTCTTTTGGAATCTTATAATTTTCTTCAATCTGGTGCAGATCTTGGCAACTAGTAAGTTGTGGTCAGAGTCAATATCTGCCCCAGGCAGTGTCTGCATGTCCTCCACACAGTTTCTGAATTGATGCTTCACAAGTATGTAGTCCAACTGACATTGACCGTGCCTCTTAGGCTTCCTGTACCATGTATTTATGACAATCAGTCCATTTGTTTCACAAATGTTAATAAGCATTTGAACTCTGTGATTCTTTCTTCCTAGGCCATGTGGTCCAGCAATATTCCTATATGATTCACCTCCAACAACACTATTCCAGTCCCCCATTATGATGGTGTTTGTGTCACCCTTTCCATCTTCTTCAAGAATTTCTTCAATTATATCATATAACTCATCCACTTCATTATATGCTCTTATATTGGCATGTACACTTGCATCATCAAAATACTTATTGGGTCTGCCTGTAATTTAATGGCAATGATTCTGTCATTATAAACTATATTCTTAACAACACTTCTCACTATACTTTTATGCACCACTATTGCCACACCTTTTTCAGCCTATTCACCTCTGGAATAATACACTGTATAATCACCACTTCTTTTTTCACCTTGTTCATAACCATCATACTTTACTGACACCTAGAAGAGACACCTCATTGTTCTGCATTTCCTTTTTAAAATTTTCCAATTTGCCTCTTTGTTTAAAGTTTCTTATGTTCCACATTCCAATCTTGTAGCTGTACCGTTCCTTCTTCTTTTCTTTGTAGTCCTTCTTGTTGTAGCACCTGTTGCTTGATATTTCCCCTAGAAACACTCCCCCCCTCGGAGATCCAAATGGGGGAGTAGGTTACATCTGGATTGTTTTGTCTCCAGAGGAAACACCTCACATTTATATCTCTGTTTTTGGAAAGAGACTATCCAGGAAAAGTAACAGTGTGGTAATTTTTCCATTTCCTTTCCACGTCACAGTACAGCAGCTGTCAAACCACTCTGGTCACACCTGTTGCTACATGATCTTGGACCGTCTCAAGCATAATTTGCTCTGTGCTTCAAGTCATTACTGATGCTGCTGCACCCAGCATCAGAGGAATTTTATCAAAGTTCCCTTCTTCTAGGTATCTCTCTTTGTCCGGTTCCTACCCTCTTAACCTGTCCAGCTTGGGAGACCCTGCTGGTAGCAATGCTACAGCTGGCTTAGCTCTTTGGGTTACTGGAACTCACAAGCCCCTCCACCATGACAAGGTGTAGATACCATCGGAGGGGAACTGATAATAAGTATTAAAAATTGCAGGAACTTTCATCATCAAACACATTCCATACCTACTTACGGCAAGTTGATTAAAAATGGAAAATCTGCAGTTTGAACCCAGTGCAGTATATTGACTTATGAAAAAAAAATCTCTAACTCTCTTTCCTTCAGAATTGAAGACTAGGATCAAGGTTGATTTGTGTCAGTAATTCGTGTCCTCACAAATGAGACACAACTACCAATCACAACTTCACCAGTTCAAATCCATTTGGGTACATGGCTTTCAATATAGAATATGCAAGATCTATCTCCCTCTCATTCCCCCGTTAGAAGTTATCAGGGTTATCAAAACTCTTACGTTGCAAAAGTCTGTACTGGAACATACTTTTTAAAGTACTGAACGAATGCAACAGGACATTACAACCTAACATCATAGGCTAATTTTGTTGCTCGGCATGAGAACCTCTGCCCCACACAAATTGCATTTCCAATGTTCAGCTTTTCTCAAATACAACAAAATAAAAATGCCATGCCTAACTCCATCGCTCATGTACAGGTTTCTGCAAAGTCAAACATTCGTATATTACCGAAGATTTGTATATTGACATTCAGTTCAGTGCAACCGTGAAACCAGTTGCCTTAACATATGTCTAAATGAAACCCACCATAAAACCCAGCACCAAATATTCCTCAGATACATTACATAGAACGGCCTTATGCAAGGAAGTAACTCAAAATTGCTTTCCAATTTCTGCAGTAGCATACTCCATTACTAAAGTCCTCGAGAATAGAACAGAAACTGAATAAAACGCATCAGCTTCTGGACTGAGTTGTTGATGTCAGATCTACTTGTACCATCCTACTGCAGTCAATGTAACTGACACTTTTTATTTTAAAAAATTTTCATGAAGGTGGCAGAGTCCATGTCAGGTTCTCACATAAATATTGGTAACTATGGAACATGACACTAGCAAATCCTGCAAGAATATGTGCCCAACGTTCTCAGACAAAACACTTTACATTGGAATCAGTGTTTATCTGCTTTACTTCTCGGACAGAACAGTCTGTACCACTTGTCCACTCACACACACACACACACACACACACACACTCTCTCTCTCTCAACATTTTGTTCATGCTGTTTAAAAGATAAAGAGGTGGATCTCTAACACCACTCGTTCGAGACATCTCACCTCTTAAAGGCATTCAAACATTCTTGTCATTTGTAATTCTCCAGTTTTAACTTAAATGAGTACTCCTGAGATTTTATACCATCAACAATATAACACTTCACAAATATGTACTCAGTTGCTCAATACCGCCAGACGGATGGACAGGATGAAGCAAACAGTCACCTCCCCTTTCCCTTCACCAAAACTTTGTGAACTGCCTAAAACAAAACACAACCACCACAAAACCTGTCGTGGGAAAACAAATGATTACTGTTCACTGACAATTTGTAAAGTGGATCACTCACCTTAACTTACAAGAGGGAAAAAATCATGTGGTCAAACTATGCAACAAGTTGAATTTAAAATGCAATCTAATGCAGCTAATGGTATTCTCAAAATGGTGAAAACTGTAAACTGATACACACATGCTCAAAGACAAAATGTACTACAACATACTTAGGCCTAACCCTAGAGCAGGGCTGATGAACCTATTACATGCATTTCCAAAATAGCAAGTGAAAAGATTTCCTTGGCACAACACATTCACTACTGCCAGATTTTTTTAATTTCTTGTGCCCGACCAGTGCCTCTATATTGTGAAGAATACGTATATCTGACCATGTAGATTATATATGAATTAACGTTGCTACCAAAATAACACTGATAGTGAAACATTCTTACATAAATCTGGTGCAGTGTGAAGTGTTGGCTAGATATTTAACATTGGCACGCCGGCCTGGCAGTGACTTGGAGAATATGTGAAAGTGTACAAAACATTTTACAATCCCTGCAACATACAGGTGAACTAAGTGTCCAAAACAGAACCAGATGATCATCCCCTTCCCAGTACAAGGGCAGTCACAGTATTTTTGTAACAAACACTGAACGATTAGCACTGGATCTTTCTGTTCACACTCATTGTTACTTTGTGAATGGGCAGTTAATACCTTCTGACAAACATTCACAGAAGGCAAAAAAAAACTGCCCTCATACAGACATGAAAATTTCGAGGTTAGTGAGATATTTACACTGTTATTACTTGAACTACTGAAATTCCTTGATTCTAATATGAAATTTTTTCCACTTTAAAATTTCTAAAATCAGGGTTCATCTTACACTTGATGATGTCTGAAAGTCAATATGACACTTAATGAAGATGGCAGTGCTGCATGAATGGCTCTCAGAGCAAACAATTACAAACCTGATATACATGTCATCACTGGTGCAACAGCAAAAGTTGCACTGATAGGAAAATGTTTATTTGCTCTGCCATTTTTAATGTAGCCTGTTATACCACAATGGCAGTTCTATTGTCGTTTATAAAATTATTATTAATAAATATGACTTTTAGGTTTTCTATGTTAAATCAGGACAGATTTATTAGTTATTCAAATAGGTTCACTGCAATTCATGCACTAATTTTGATTTCTGCAATTTTTATTCTTTCATAGCAAAACAACATGAATAGAGGTAAAGGTAACTACATAAGAAATATGACAAAAATTAATAATTCTTTAAATTTTTCACAAACTTGCTGTTGTTCCCCTATTAATGTCACAAAGTTGTTAATGTTGTCTCTTGTTATGTAGGCCTAATACTGTAATTATAAATAACACATAATTTCTAAAACAGGCTCATTTAACATAATTCAAAAGCATAATTAATTACCTAAACAGCTTCATAAGAATGTTTTCAAGTAGCTCTCTCATTATGCAGTAATTTTTACAATAAACATAAATTAAATGTAACAACCACAAAATATTCAATGTCATTTCATTTATTTACTGGGTTATTCTCTTCAAAGAGGAAGTAGTAGCAACGCCAGTTACTTCCACATTTTATTCTTAATGCATTCCATGAGGAAGTCTTTATCACAAATATATTAATTTTACTATGCATTATATAATATAATTCTAATATGCATTAATAAAAATGCAAAAATTAATGATTATGGAAGACTCAAAGACCTTATATTGTTCTTCAAAATTCTCATGGCTATGTGAAGTAATTTCTTCAAATTCATAGACAATTTGGACACGTTTCCTCAAAAAGGGTCGCCAGTCCTGACATAAAGAGCTCAGGGGAATAGCCAGTAGTAGTATAAATGCAATGTGCACAGTCATGATGAGCAGTTAATAAATGGTAGCTGCCATGAACCTTCCAGTACCATAAAATATATACAAGACAGCCTGTCTGTCAAGCCTAACATATGTGTTGCCATGGTGCTATGGGGCAGATTCATTCCTGGAACTGAGGGATATTACTTCCCCAGAAACAGCAGCAGACACATCATCAAAATGGCAGCTTCGTAGGCAAAGCACTGACAGGCAAGACATACACTACTGAAATTCTGGTGCATGATTTTGCTGATAAAGGTATGAGTGACACACAGGAAATTCAAACTGGTAAAAGTTGGGCTGTTCAAAATTTTACTAATACATCTGCTTAAACAAAGATGGAAGGGGTGTAACATCTGTTTACCGAGTATTTAAACTAGACGTAATTTATGCAGTGACAATTACATGGAAAATAGGGGGGAGAGAGGAACCCTACTTTCACATTATGTTGTAAAACAATAGGAGAGAGAACTATGTGCACTGTTGCAATATGAACATGTACAATGGTTCATGTAGGGGCTTTGCAACTTTATGTGTTCTAGGAGAGACATAAAAAAAGGAAGATGCCTCCCAATAGCAGGACATAATGAGATACATGTCCTGCTAAAACTTAAAACAATCACAGATGAGGAAGCAAAACAGACATGACAAATAAATTCTTATGCATACATGAGAAAATAACAGACATGTAATCAGTAGTTCTACCAACATTACACAAATGCAAAATTTAGGCACAATTCTGTACAAAATGAAATGCAGAAAATGCAAAAACCAAATAGAAATAACTGTGCAAAGTTCAGAGGAGAGTGTGGAAAGATGGCAGACAGGAATGCTTTGTGGTACACAACAATTTACACTGAAATAATGCTTCATATACAGGAATGTAATTAGTTGAATATAAACCGACAGAATGTACCCTGCACATATAATGGTAAAAGGTTGGTGCTAGCAGTAATACTGGAAGACAAATACATAATTTAGATGCAACAAATAAATCTGTTTTGATTTTATATATTAAAAAATACTAACCATATATGTTGTAAGCTGAGGAGCTTTTTGTTTTTTACTTGTCACCAAATATCACTCTGATGATCAAGTCAATGAGATAGGCGAGGCATGTGACACATATGGGGGGCAGAGAGGTGCATACAGGATTTTGGTGGGGAAACCTGAGGGAAGGAAACCACTTGAAAGACAAGGCATAGATGGGAGGATAATATTAAAATGGATATGCAAGACATGGGATGAGAAAGCATGGACTGGACTGATCTGGCTTGGGATAGGGACAGGTGGCAGGCGCTTGTGGATGCTGTAACGAACCTTTGGGTGCCATAAATTGCAGGGAATTTCTCAACTAGCCGTATACCTGTTACCTTCTCAGGATGGACTCTGTTCCATGGAGTTGTATGTTGTAAGCTTTACATTTTTATTATTAACAAGGCTGCATTAAAAATACAATCTCTGTCACTCCTGTTCTGTTGTTTCTATCGCCTCAACTGAAATTCACTGCAAAAATCACATTCCACACTATTCACTAAGGTTTGTTATAGGGAGACTACATAACACATTCAACTGGAACTTCACATTTTTCAACAGGAACTACAATGCTCTCGGTTCTAGACCCTTCGGACAAACTGTCAATACCGAAACAGAAATAACTTTTCTGCCATCAAATATAATCCATTTCTGCTTCAGCAAATTGAATCAATACAGAAAATGGCCATGACTGAAACGCTAAGTAAATGAAACTTTCTACGTACATCCTCATAACACCAATTATTATAAGTACCATTACTACCTGAGAACCCAATCTACTAACCAATTTTAGGCATCAAAGCCATACATGGGAGCATGGGTTTAAATCCCCCTACCGGGTAGGGAGGTAGAACTTTTTTCTTGGCTTGTGTTGTCCTATGTAGGCAGCTGAGTAACAAATTTCTTTAAAAAAAAAAAAATTGAGAAACCAAGAAAATGAGAGGCCCTGGACCACACTCGACTGCAGCAACATAAGCAAGCATATGAGTACAGAATATTAAGTATTAAAAATTACCTACATAGTAGGTACTCACTTGAATTTAATAAATTGAACAGACACAATAGTCCAAACTGATATGATTTTGTTTGTAAGACCAGCTCTCACCTACGTCAGAAGACAATCTTTAGGAGTTACAATCAGTTCAGTAGACAACTGATTTCCACATACGCTTACTACATTCCCTTCTTACCGTTGTTTATGATTAATGGTAACAGTAAAGCTGGTGAGGAAGTTGTCCCTGTGTACACCATGAAGACTACAGTGTGAGTAAAGGTACAGTTGTACTCACTCTTAACCTCAGCACTATGAAGGATGTCGGTGTTCAGCTGTGTGCCCTATCCATTTTACCCCCCAGTGGAACAGCCCCAGTACCCAATGAATAGACGGATCAGTAATTATGAACACATTTATTTCAAATTCAACACATTGTATCACACATTTCTGTATAAATGAAAAAGTTCCACAATTCAAATATGTTGATTCCAGCACGACTCAAGAACCACCAGTTCATTATAGAAAAGCAAAAAAAATTACACAACACTCAAACCTTACAGTGACAAACCACAGAAACACTAATCTCTGATTTCACAGCTTCAATTCTGCATTGTTTTACAAGATAAATCAATCATGGAACATAACTAATATAAGAATTAAAATACATTGTGAAACCTCTAAATTCTTATCTTCCTTCCCCACTCCATTCTAGGCAACACACTTTTTGCCAGTACCCAATATGTGATCATCTGTTTCATCCATTCCGCTGTACATTACTCAACAACATGAGGAACATTACAGCTGCACTTATTATGGCTCAAAATTTGTAAAACTATAAAATAAGAACTTTAAAAAATAATGCATGCATAAAATTGTTCTAATATAAATTCTCAGCATGAATGTCAATTCAAATGCAATGCCTTCTGATTTGTATCTTGTAACACTTATGACTTACCAAAAAGCTGTGTCACATCACCATGAAACTTTTGGGTCTCTTGGTTATCTGAAGAACAAGACTGGTCACATGATACGAACACACTGCCCTTTGAAAGTAGTGGCTTTTCAAGGTGAACATATTCTATATGGACAGGAGTTACTCATTATCCTACTGAGGAAGACATCATTCCAGCAGAACTTCATATGTGTTTAAAACATACGTGTGGTGACTGTACCAATGACATGAGTAGTGTCAGATGTTTCAAAGATCACTTTAATCTCATTATGTTGACAAGAGTTGCACCAGCAGTGAACACTGTAAAACAGGAACCTGGCTAACGTGTTGCATATACATGGAAAGTGTATCACAATTCATGAGCTCGGGCAGTGGGTAATGGAAAGTCAATAGCCCTACCAATCATCGAGAATGTCTGATTTTCCGTGACTACTTATGGAAAAATGTCCTCACAGAGGCTCAGAGAAAAACAGACAACCCATACAAACTGCGTGGAACTCTTCAAACAGTATCAAGCTGAAGGTGAGAATTTTGTTACACCATACTACAGGTGATCAGATATGGATTCATTATTATGACCCCAAAACAAAGAAAGGCTATGAAATAACACCAGTAGTATTTCACCGTGGAAGTTCAGAAGAAGTACTTTCGTTCAAAAACATATGGCATCGATACTTATGGACAAACAGGATGGCCCTAGTGTGAACACTATGGATACAGCAGGTAATTAAGGCTTCAATGAAAGTGAAATGCTGGATTGAAACAGCAAGTCATCTGTGAAACAAAACTGCTGTTCATACCACTGCCCACTCTCACAAAACTGTGAGTATGTCTTGAGATTATCATATTCATTCTTCCATATTCCACATACAGCCAAAATCTTGCAAAACCTTGTGGCCTACCAGAGATGAATTACTGCACAGGAGTTTGAGAATGATAAAGATAATGAAGCATGTAACTTCTAACACTTAGCAAGGAGTTTTCAAACACCATCATATACATACTGCTTTAATGTTAATAGTACACTATCGTTAACAAGGTCTTCTGTTACCATTGCGTCTCCTTTATGAAATCACTGAAACTAGAATTAGATTCTTTGAGATAAAACAGAAGGCATTACTTTTGGAACAACACTTGTGTTTCACAAACAAAGCAACAATATTAATCTAAAAACGTATTGCCAATGGCAATATAAACAGCTGAATACATATATATCACATACAACAATAAGTACAAGTGCATTAAATACTGGTAAAAATACAGGGATTATAACCTGGTACACATTTTCAATAAAACTGCCCAACATCAAGACATATTCATTGCACAGTGACACTGATGCCGACATGAAATCCGAGCCTTAAAACACATCAAAATAATGTACAGAGCATCTGTGACCCACCACAAAGATACACTGTAGCCTCTTTCAGTGCACACAAAAATTGGAAGTTGAAAGAGTATTCAGTGTCTAGATCATTAAATTTTCAATTTTGCAACATGCACAATTTTTGTAGTCATTTTTGGAACATGCATGGCACAGTAATTTAAAGGTTCTTTCAAACTGTTAAAATTTTTGGACACGCACCACCTACTTCTTCCAACGGCTATGTAACAAAATATTAATTATGACATCTGCTCTAGCAACCTTCTCCAGTTTCACACAGCTTACTGCAATGCATTATACTTTCTGTAGTTGCAGAAAAAGCAAAGATACTAATTTTAACATTTATTTTGTAAATACATGCCAAGAGATTGAAAGGTCATTTATGTCTAATTTCCAACCTGTATTATTTCTAGGCTGATATATACTGTACTGATGTAGGACCAACATGATCTACTTAGGTGTTAGGCATGGGTCACAGCAAATTCTTGTTATGTACCTTGTTTGTTCAAACAAGTGCAATTCTGAAGTTCATTTTTCTGTTTAAAAGTATGGAATCAGTGTCATACAGGGCAATGCACAGCTTGTTTCAAGATTTCATTTAAGCAATAAATGCTGCACTATAAAATTAAATTCATCAGTTTTACATCTTCTGGTTTCATTAAAGCAGTGTCTTATACAATATACGCACGAACTCACAAATTACACAAAGTACCCCTATCTAATAAATACCCAATTACTATGAACCCTGCTAAACTCTCTTTACAGTGCGGTCACCAGTCGGTTTTTTGGAATGAAATCTACGTCTTTCTTTCCCTCATAGTCCACATGGTATTAAATAGTTTTAAAAACGCATGTTCACATATATATATTTTTTAAATTTCTCTTTGGCTTTTAAGTAATTAAACACAACTTGGTAACTTATATAGCACAACAGTGCAATTTTCAAACAGTGTATACTTTACACCAGTGCTAATGCAGTTCATACAGCAATGTTCATTAATGTACTATAGTAAATGTGGCAACCACATGGACATGGGGTCAAGGTGCTAAAAAATGGTACATTTCACCATGCAAAGACCGTATACTCATGACAGACAAATGCATTACTAGGTTCTATTCTCTGATAATAAGAGTGTTTGATAAGAAACATATGTTGCATGGTGTAATTTTGCACTGACATTACAAATAAATGACTCTTTCATTCAATATCATTCACCTAAAATTCAGGAAATGTTAGAGATTAGCTGACAGTCTTTTGGGATGTGATTTGGAAATACTGACTTCAAAGCCCTTGGTACCTCCACAGTGTATGGATGTGTACTCCACAAATTTTGTCAACAAGCATGAATAAAAATTACAATAAAATACATCAAAAGGAACTGTGACCTTAAAACCTTAAGACAGGAGAAGTGCTAAGTTTCTCAGTACCTGTTAATATTGTATGCTTTGTTAAAACTGGTAGCAAAATTCTCTTCTATGATCGTGAATGTCATGAGAACTGGATCATTTTTATCCACTGTTTCTAGTTCTGACAGGGAAACCTTTAGAACTTTTAACATCAATAAGAAGTCATACAGCAAAGCAAAATCTTCACCTTGCTTCAGACGATTGTCCTTCTTGATTGCAGCTACAATACCATGGTTGTAGAAATCCCATGCATACCCATTGTATGTTTTATCCAACTCCACAATGGGTGCCACCTTTATGTCTGTGAAAACCTGTGATAACCACAAATAATAAATTGATCACTAAAATTAAAATATGAACCAGGTAAGAGAGGATTAAATGCAAATTCAAAGTCTCAGTGACATACATAATTGGTTTAATACTCATACTGTGTAGTACTCAACCACAGAAGAACATAATTTACTTTCAAAGGTCACCACTGTTCAAAATGTGGCTACAGTTTTTGAACTTTTCATATCTGTTCACTTCATGTCATAATCACGAATTCCAAGAAGGAGAGATATTGTTGGAACTGGTGATTACATAGGTCAAAAAAATATGTGGTAGCAAAAAATGCATTTTCAATTACACTGGACACAACTTTCCCACTCACTTCACACGCAGTAATAGCAATCAAGTCTGTTTTTCATTCTGATTCATTTAAATACTTGCAATATAAAACTGAATACTCATGCACAATCTACCTATATGTCTTTCAGTCATAATTTTAATTTCAGTGTGTTTAAGGACAAGGAAAATTACTTAAATGGTGGTTTCCTTAAATTTTCTTTTGTGAGCTAATCAAATTTAAAAAAACACTGAAGTAGTAACAACTGATATCCACCTTCATTACAAAATAATGAGAACTTTGAACACGTTCTGGAAGAAACTGTGATGACAGAGGAAGAATGAAATTGTCAAGACATGTCAATATCAAACAGTGCAATATTATTACATGTATTGGACTCTTTGAATATTGACGCCATCGTTCTGAGAAAACTCCAAAACAAGCCACATCTAAATTAAGAGCTCACTTTTGTTGCTGTAGTTGATGTTTCCACATTATGACTGGAGGGAAACTGGGCTGGGTTAGAGGTAACAAAAGCTCGAATGAAGGTGAACAATTATGGATGGACAGATGTGACCTACTTGCCTCCTAAGAAGTACTGAAAGAAACGAGAAAAATAAAGGACAGTATAGCAGAGAAAACAAAAGAAAGATGGCAAGGCAAGAGGATGCATGGACAATTCCCACGTAACTTAAGACGAAAAGCTGGTGGACAATGAACAATCATATCGCTGGCTAAAATCTGGTGACATCAAGGGAGAAACAGAAAGTACAATAGTGGCAGCTCAAGACCAAGCAATTAGTACAAACTATTTTAAGAATAAAATTTTGAAGCAAGA
>Ga0136643_10003450_pt1 | contig 21319 bp, 19 predicted proteins | sample TergutLab28metaG_FD_96883 | JGI IMG/M metagenome (GOLD analysis project Ga0136643, IMG submission 96883) | Labiotermes labralis P1 segment gut microbial communities from Petit-Saut dam, French Guiana - Lab288 P1 (version 3) (version 3) | ecosystem: Host-associated > Arthropoda: Insects >...
ATTGATTGTTGATAAATGCACTCAAGCATACACTCCTTATGAGTATTGAATGTGATTACTGCCCTATGCAGCCCAGAATTATCACCCTTTGTTATATCACAATTATAATGAGATGTGCTGCCTACTTGTTCACCCTTGGATTGCTACACACGCACTGGCCCTGACGTGGAAAGACTCCGACTAACTGAAGCCACGCTAACTTCAGACAAAGAAGGGACGCTATGACGTCATATTCCCACCTTAATCTCGCTCACAAAAATACTGTGTAACACTTACACACAAAAATTAAAATAACAAAACAAAAACAAAAAAAAAATAGCAAATTAGTTATTATAAAATTTGCCCTTAGCGTAACAGATGCCATTCCACTGACTTCTTGTCTGCAGTTCAAAGTGGTGGTCTGCATTTTGTCCCCAGTGATGATCTCTGACAGAAAGCTTTCACCATCAGCCTTGTAATGGGAGAGCAAATCAGAACACACCTCTTTCCACACAGTTTTGTGATAGTTGATTAAACTTTGTGGAACCGAACTGGCTCACAATTCTGAATATACTGAAGCATCGTGAATGTTGTGCACACTTCTCTTGGATACTGAGAGCTCAGTTGCAGGCTTTCTGGTTCTAATCCACTGGTCATTTTGAAAGACTGCTATCATGTTGAAGCAATACCTGAGTGACTGATGCTGTTGGCCAACCAGAGTTACATGCATTACTGAGCCCTACATTGTCTTCTCAGAACCTGAAATTCATGAAGCCAAATGAGTGAAAGTGATGTAATCAACAGAATTGACACCATATACATTGTTAACCACTTGTGGATGTTTGTTACTGAATCCTTTTTTGCCACAAGAAATTCAGCAAGAGCCCAGTGTTTAAAATGCAATCACTATACCATGCCACGCTGTTGTGATGGGGTCTGTGCGTGTGCAAGAAAGTGTATTGTTGTTGTCCTGCAGTAGGAAATAGGACATAAAAAATTAACCACAGGAAAAATTGCTGATGTTATCTGTTGATTTTGACAGATGTTGTAAATCTTTTTGGGCAACCCTCGTATAATATACACCATTCCACACATATCTTTTTGTAAACAATCCCTGCATCAAATTATTTTCCCTTGTCAGTAGCTGTTACTTTCAGTGGAAATTCAGTTCTCCTGAGATGCGACAGTGTATCATTGGTTGTATTGTTCTTGACATTTTGAAGGACCTTACAAAATGTTGGTAACTGCTCACCCAGTGACATAGCACCACATTCCAAAAGACATCAGTCTTCAGCAGCACAACTGTGAGAGCCTTAGATCTCACTTCCGAAATGATGTATGGAGAAACATGAGAGTGTACACAGGTTGTATTTTGAGAAGGAATCTTACTGACAGTAACATATTAATTATTATGACGCCACCTGTTTCACAGAAAGCTGCTTGCAGTTGTTGAGTAGATATCAGTTTGTGTTGAAACAGACATTACAAGAGGCAATATAATGAAAAGCAAAAGTAAGGCAGTGCTTAATTTCATTTTCTTTTACTTACATGTTGGCTTGAGTCCCGAGTTTCTTTTCTTAAGGAAGTTGCGCCTGGTGTTTTTAGTACTTTGCCTCAGTGTGGTAGTCTTCAAAACATGATCTTTTAACACACTTTACACTTATGGCACTTTACAAAAACACTGTGTGTCACACCCCTGGCTTTACACATGTGACACCTCAGCTGCATAGGGTAGGCCAATGTTTCCTACCACAGACTTTGAGCCTAGCGACGCATGATTCAACATTAAGTGGTCTACCTAATGGCCTTGGTATTCTCCGTTCTGGTCCAGCATATGTCAACTTATTCCTCAGGAGGGTAAATCAAAAATCTCTATGTGATATTTTCTTACCCCCACATGAGGAATGAAGAATGTAGCTATTTGAGAATGGCCAGGTCTAACAGATGAAAGAACAATTTTTTTCATTCACTCGACTATGTGGTGGCTGATGGAGTAACTGTTTGCTATTGTCACCCCTATCCACGTACCCCATGTGATGGTTGTAATCTGTCACAATTCGCGGCTTCGTGGCTTTTCTTCCCACATTGCAGAAATTACCTTTTTCTCGAACCTCTTGAATATTCATCAACATGCAAATGTCTCCCTTGTCCCACCACAGTATTGCCGTCAAGTGAGCCCTGGTTCTTACACGACTGTCTCCCTGTTTCATTTTTATTGTCTTCACTGCTGGGTCTTGTGGCAAGCCTTCTCCTGTTCAGCCTGACAGTCCCATAACATGCTGTGCCGTGCGCTGTCTGTCCTTCCCCAAGTATACTTTCATGTCATATGTGTATCCGGTTGAGTCACAAAGTTTGAAAATTTTGATTCTGAATTGCTTGCGTTTCTTTGGTATGTTCTGTTTGAAAATCACCCTTCCTTTGAAGGAAACAATGACTTTGTCAGTAACCAGATTTTCAGAAGGGCTGTAAGATTTGGAAAATGTAAAAAGGTAGAGCAGTCCTGTTACAAGTCCAGAAGGGCCCAGGGGGTTCCAGGAAGTTAAGGTTCCCAGATTTCGTGACAATGGCACAGGATGATGGTAAGGTTGTCAGCCTTACATACCGGCTGCCTTTACCCCCAGGAAATACTCCAGGTACTCATTTCTGTTCGAGGCTGAGTTGACCCCAGGGCCATAGTGCAATCGGAAGGATTTTATGTCAATGAAAAATCCAATGACACCAGCTGGGATCCAACCAGCGACCTTCCAATTTGTAGCACAGTACCTTAATCACTTTGCCACCGTAGTCCCAATTTGGAAAATGTGCCATTTGAAATTTCAGACAGGTTTTGTATCTTCCATAGTCTGTCAAAATTTTCATCTGTCCTATCAGGTTCATTCCTGTTGTCAGTAAAATTTAAGTAACCAAGGATGTGAAGGTATCGGTCCTGTTTCATCGTAGTGCTGTAGAAAAGTGTGTATAACTGGTCCATTGTTGCCCAGTAGTCTGTTAGTTTGTCTCTTATGCCATGTCCAATCTGTATTGTCAGTGCCAGAAACAAACATTTCAGCTTGAGTAATGTCAGGTTCAGGAGAGGGTCCATTGTCAAGTCTGTCTGTGTAATCATGGTGGTAGCAGTTAGTCTCCACCATCAACAGAGTGATAATTTTTGCAAAATAAATACATAAGGAAAATTGTAGGTGGACTTGAGCCATTATTTATGTGTGACCTTCATTTTCCTTCTGTCCTCTGGGACCAACTGCATATGTATGTGCTTCATGACTCTTGGGCAAGAGGGGCATGTCCATTGCAGTGCTACTGATTGCTGAATCTGTTCACCTGGCCCCCATTCACCAGCACCTTCTTCATCAGAGGCACTGGACATAGTTGAACTGCTGGACTCATGACAGCTGGCTGTTTGGCAGTATGGTTGAGGTTGTGACACCCCTGGCACACATTCAGAACCTCCCTCAATAGAACTGACATCGCTGGACACTCTGGACTCTCTCACTTGATCACTATCAGTGTCAACAATCAGTTCAGTTATTTCGCTCGGCCTCAGCAACCTTGGCCTCTTGCTTGGTCTAATCAATACACCACCACTCACACTGACTATGAAATGCTTATTGGGAAGAATATCAAGCTCTGTATGCAACACTGTGGATGCAAACTCAACATGAAATCTGAGAAATGAGACACAATATCTGGAGCTCTAAATGGGTCTCTTCAAGTGAAAGGATGGCAGATAAAAGTCTGCTTATTGCTATCTGTCCTGTCACCACATTTTCACTGTATCCCTAATGCTGTGTATCTACACTCTCCAGACTAAACCAAGAGTCATACACAAGCCAGATGAAGAGAGCAGGAAAAAATAAGCTTAGCTTTTTTACCTACAGCCTTCCCGGCTGTAGGTACAAAAGCCTCATATAAAAATGGATAATGGGGGTTTCTGTCAAGGGGTAAATAATTCGGAGCATGAAGCTGAACAGAATCTTCTAATGGGGTGTTAAGAATGAGTGAAGCATCCCTAAATGTCTCATGGCATTGAGAGCAAAATATTTAAATGGCTGAGGCTATGGCTATCCTATAGACAGGATGCTCGAGCTGAGAGGGATTTTAAATGTCATCCTATACCTAACACGCACGGACCGTAAAGCATAAATTCCCTTTGTTTGGATGTTAGTTTTCCAACAACAGACAGTGCATTATGTAACGTAATGTAACCATGTTCACCTGTTTGTTATAAGTAAACATGCTGCACCTTACCAGAACATACCTGGCAGAAGGAGCAGTGGAGATATTGCTTTTTTAAAGGAGATGCTGAATGCAGGATGGTAGATGATCTGAGCAGTGGTATGTTTTGAGTAGTACCCATCAGCAGCTACTTAGGGATTGAGGATATGTCTAATATCTTGTTAACTATACAAGGATGAAATCATTGTTAAGATACAGTTCCACTAGTACAGTAAGACATTGCCTCTATCACATGCAATCATTGCTACAGTAGCATATCATTTTGTGTCAAATCTGCGATTGGCTACTGCAGTGACTACTCATAAGACCAGTCATCTAAATCTGACAAACCAGCTAGAGTTCAGTCTTATGGTAGTGTAATGAGTGGTAAATGATCACCTATTGTAAGAAAATTAAGCTGGTGGATTGTATGTCACATAGTGTATGTGTTAAAGGTCAGTGATGTGAACAAAATGCGGCTTCTGCTTGTACTTAAGGCCCTTGATTGTTGACATACTGCCAGACATTTGTTTCAAACCTTTCTTGAATCAGATGTGTAAGCAGTCTTTCCATTTTTATTGACATGGGTGGAAATGGCTGCTGAGGTATGGGAAATAGTTACAGGTAGGATTATTCTACCTTATTTTTTGGATTTTGTTAATGACAGTATCCAAAACCCTTGTCAAGCATAAGGTGGTAGCATTGTAATGCAGGTTTTTTTTTGTAATATTTCTGTGTTTCTATGGATTTTGAGTTATAATTGTGTGTGTGTGTGTGTGTGTCCTTCATTTGTGTATTTTCTGTTCAGTTGCTGAGGTGCATGACAGGGGATGCACCACCCCCACAACCCTGGTTTTGGGGTCATGGTTATTTTAGTACACTTCCTTGCTGCCACACAGACCCTTTTTAAGATGTGCACTGTAACAGTGCACAGAGGAACAGTGTGGTGTGTTAGTGAGCAATCCTCTTGTTACAAGTAGTGACTGGCAGTTGTACTAATTCGTCAGCTGGGAGTTACGCATAATGTCCAGTTAAGCACTGTTACTGTAACATATACATAGTATTTTGTTTTATTTCAGGCAGATGTAAACTTTCTAGTAACAGTTTTTCTAACAGTCAATAGCACTGTAGTGTGCAACATCATGTTCTTTGTGCTTTTCTGCAGAACCCCATTCCGACAAACAAACCTGGTGTTGAACCAAAGCGGCCACCTCGTCCAGTGAACATTACGACCATGGTAAAGCTGAGTCCTACGGTAGCAAACCACATTACAGTGTCTTGGAATACAGAGTATGGACGTGGCTATGCTATAGCTGTGTACCTGGTTCGAAAATTGACATCCTCAGAACTGTTACAAAGACTGAAGACTCGAGGTGTTAGACATTCAGACTTCACAAGGGGTCTCAGTAAGTATACCGAGTTTGTTAGTTTTCAGGTTTCTGTGGTGGATGTTGCTGATATAATTTTTCCTCATATGGAACATGAGTAACCATGCACTAGAGGATCCAACTGGCCATTGATTGTTGACTGAGCTGAGTGACTTGTTCAGTTGTTTTCTTCTGAGATGTAATGCCAGATAGTTTGATTGATAAGTGCCACGCTGTAATGCCATATGCTATGGTCGATGGTTACTTCTGTGGTTAACGTACTTACTCGAATGCAAGACGATGTTTTTTCCCCTAAATTTGGCACTCAGATATGTGAGTTTGTCTTAAATTCGCCTGTGAAGCGCCGAACTGCACCGCAGCAAACCAAATTTCTATGAACTGGACCGTGCGGAGGCAGACCATGGCCTGCATCGCTAAATCGTCGTGAGATCTCCACTCTTCTAAGGCATTATGCAGCATTGAGTGGTAATTCCTTACTGACGTTTCAGGACAACCTAATGGTCCAAACTTCAAGTGTTAAGTAGTGCAAAAAGAAGAGACATGATTCAAGTTAACTGACACAGTCTTCTTTTTTGGGACTTTGTCCATCATCTGATTTTTTAAAGAAGCACAACATTTCAGAAGCTGGCTCTGTTTTCATTTGCGAGCAAAGAAGCACCTCATCTGGTGGGCCCTTTAGATTGAGCTATTCTCAGTCACTGGGCACCACACAAACATTAAACTTGTTAAGATGTGCACCTGAGATTATATCCAGTCCAAGGGTAGTAACAGGAAAATGGCTGTTAAAAAATTAAAAACTAACTACAATGCTCAAAACTGGACCAATCCACAAATTAAAAACCATAAAAAGAGCCATGAACTCAGACTGATTAGACCACAGACAAGATAGAGAAATCCAGAACACATGTATTAAATTCTTAACACCACTAACACCATTTATGCAGAAAATTGTGAATCTTTATGGGTAAAGTACATTTATAAACCAAGAAATGTAAGTGTACTGTTGAGTCAATGTGGATCATAATGGCATGGCAGTGCATCTAACCAGAAGTTACTGTGAAGGGTTTTAAGAAGTGCTGCATGTCCAGTGCATTGGATGGGACTGATGGTGATATGTTGTGGAATGGCAGCGAAGAGGATGGGAATGTTTGGAGTGAGTGTGAGGAATGAAGGTGCTGACTGTGAAGATGGAGACAGTGACAGTGTAGGGGTAGAATGTGACATGCTTTGTATACTAAGTATACGAAATTAGTAGTAAAATATTTGTTAGCAGACATTTTATTTTTGAGGGGTCATCTTAGATTTGGATAAGTACATTTTCCTTTGGCAAACATATTTTTTGAGGGGTCATCTCAGATAGAAGTCATCTTGCATTTGGGTAAATATGATACTTTTAATGGGACATTTGGAGATAATAACAGCACATTTGAAATGATACTAACAGCTGGGAAGGGTGTCCCCAACTGGGTGTCCTGGGCCCTTTTCCCCCCTTATTACCTTATCGGCAGACAGCCAAGTGGTACTTTGCTGCCGGAAGATGGAAGGCTGACCTTTGAAGGGTGGTTGGTTGTTGTTAAAGAGTGATAGCCCACTGCAGTCCCCTAATACTAACGGTTTTAATAATTACTACATTGTACAGTGAAGTAATCTAGTTGTGGAGACATTTCAGGAGAAGCGTTAATTTCTATGTGGCTCTTCACTCTTGTGAAGTGTACGGCCTGCCTAATGTTGCAAGAATGTCCTGAGTCTTTCAGGCTCCAAGCCTCACTCTACAAATATCTACTACAGTATTGCAGTCCACTGTCCTTTCTTCCTTACAATCCAGCACACCAAAAAACACGAGGTTTACAGAAACCCTCTGTTCCCTATATTATAAGGAGATGAAAGGGTACATGCAGGAATGTCTGCCAGTCAGGTCATTTGGGGAGTGCATCATGTGGTTAATGAGCTGCCATGAGCTCCTGGATGCTACAGTATATAGCCTACAACCTGAGATAAATTACATTTAAATAAGACTGATAGACAAAATCCATTGTTTGATATGTTATACCAGTACAACATAGATGGCAGACCTAAAACTGGAAAACACAGCAGGATGCAAGTAAATGCAATCCATACAACACAGGCACAAGCCACTATTAAACCCACACATCAGCACAGGTCTGCAGAATAGCAAGATAGGGATAAAGTTGTCCCTGTGTAAGCCATGAAGGCATATTGAGAATGTGGAGGTATAGCACCATTGATTGTTATCCTCAGAACTAGATGTTGGTGACTGGTCAGTTTCACACCCTAGCCACTTTACCCCTGGGGAAAGATACCCTGCCACCCACTGAAAAGGAGCCTGGGCATGTTCTAGAGCTAGTCTGGATGCTTTGGAAATTGAACCATGATTTCCTGGTTGTCCAGCTTACAGTCTAGTCACTAAGTGCATGAATTTCTGCTCTTCATCACTAACAGTGCACAAAAAGTAATTTTAATAAGGCATTTGTTATGATCTAAGTAAATGATATATCTGTTTCAGTAAAGGAAAAACTGTCTGAGGATGCAGACTGTGAGATAGCCACTACATCATTACGTGTGTCCTTAGTATGCCCTCTCGGTAAGATGCGTATGACCACGCCGTGCCGTGCCTCCACATGCTACCATCTACAATGTTTCGATGCCTCTTTGTACCTTCAAATGAATGAAAGGAAGCCAACGTGGATGTGTCCAGTATGTGACAAGCCAGCATTGTATGATAACCTTGTCATAGATGGGTAAGTGCTAATTGCAGGCTTATATCCTATGTAAACTACATTTTATTCAGTCTAACACAACACAGGTTTATTTTAATTCAAATTGTCACCTTGACATGTGTGCTGCATGTTTCAGCCTGTCAATACAAAAACCTTACAAGAAAGGTATAATAAGAAACTGAGGGGCCCCTTGTTTACAGTCACTGTTTTTGAAAATGTATAAGTAAAGACTTTCAATATATTTTGGTCTTCATATATTGTAGTTAGAGTTTGTATTACAATTCTTCTGTCATTTTGTATATTCTGATTGGCGTGGCATTGTCTCATGTAGTGTGTTTTTTTTATAAAATTCTACTTTGAATTCTGTTCACAGGTTTTGGGCCGCGATATAATTTAAGGTGGTGGTGAAGCGATGTTAAGGTGGTGATGGAGCAGTATACCACCTTAAGTTATATCCTGGCCCACAATCTGCAAACAGAATTCAAAGAAGAATGTTATAAAAGAATATGCTATGTGAGACATGCCATGCCAATTAAAATCCACAAAATCATAGAAGAATTTTAATACAAATTGTTAACTGCAATATACAAGGACCAAAATATAATAAAAGTCTTAAAATATACATTTTTAAAGTTGTTTAGGTTTCATTCTTTTATATTTTGTGTTTTATGTTTTAACGTAATAAAAGATAGTGACTACAAGCAAGGGGTTCGTTAGAATCTTACTATATCTGCCTTGTAAGGTTTTTGTACTGACATGCCTGAGGATGGCCTTAGTACAGGCTGAAACATGTAGCACACGTGTCACGGTGACAGTTGGAATTAAAATAAACCTGTGTTGTGTTAGACTGAATTGAAGTACTTTATTCAGTAACACAACATTATGGGATGGCTTCCAAAGACTAATATCCTAAACTTTGAATGCCATACATTTTTCTTTTTGTAACATGAATTGTGTACTATGTCAACTTTTAAATTTTGCACAATGTAGTGACTTGTCCCATTCTTCTCTTCATGAATTGATTCATTCATTAGCAAATATTAAGTTTGCATGTTATTTTGAATATGTATGAAATTTAATTGTTCATAATGGGTTTTGTATTGTTAATGTCATTTTTGTAGTGAAAATCCATAACTTAACATTGACATAGCAATTAAGCTGTGGGGTACTCTGTAGGGTACCTCTTTCATACTTTATTGTCCTTTTCTTGTCCCTGCAGTTACTTCCAGCAGGTTCTTCTGTCTGGTAAACTTTCAGTAGATGGAAATGAAATCCAGCTGCATCAAGATGGTTCTTGGTCATCACTCATCGTTAAGAAAGAACAGACCACAATATTGTCTCCAATGGTGAGTATATTGTATTTACATTTTTGCAGCTTATGATAATACAGGGTGGTAGATGGCTAATGTTACCAAGCTTTAGAACATGCAGTCTCAGGTTACATGTACTGTGTTACCACTGCTGCGCTGTGACCGAAACTGCAGGTACTTGATCATTTGTTTTTAGTTACACAATGCGGGAGTTATTTGTTTGCTTTTGCAGTGTATTAAACTGAACAAAGAATGTTCATTTGCAGTACTTTTGCAAAATGTCTGTCATGGTAGAAATGACACTGAAATTATTATTAAAAAAAACTAAATTGAGAGTGCCATGTAAAAGAATGTTATATAGAATATTGGAAGCATTTCAAATAACGGACTCATTGTTGGACAATAGAGATGACAACATCATGTTTTACCCAAAGAGAAATCATACTGCCTATTGTCTCATCACAGTCAAGCGTCATAGAGTCAGCTCACATGGTAAATTTCAACTGTAAAAGCTAAGAGCTGTATAAGATATCTGCTGTCCAGAATGTGATATAAGAAGCCAAAATTGCAGGTGGTTTCAGTAGACTGGACTTCTTGATCTGGAACTTGTGCTTTGTGTGATACAAGGTTTCCACAGCAGTTTTGTTGATGATTCATGTCTTCTGGTGTGTGATGCTGTGTTGCTGGGTTTGTGTGTTCTGACATTTCAGAGAAACGGTATTGCATCAGGAAACACTAATCCATCAACATGCCATCACTTTCCAAAGTGCCTGAATTGCACCTGTGCTATCCTCAGATGAGGCATAGTTTATATTAAGTGGGAACATAATGGCCAAAATAATGAGTACTGCCGTTCTGAACATCACCATGCAGTCGATGATGATGTTTTGCATGATCTTATAATCAGAGTCCATTGTGTAGTGAGCACACAAAAATCATGCAGCTCATGTCTTTTTAATAAACAGTGAGTTCTGATCATTGTGTTCAGTTAACAATGACACCATTCTTCAGGAAATTAACAGAAGGGGTAATGTAATGGTAATTCATGCAAGACGGCAAAAGCTCACGTAGCATATTTCTCAGTCACTGTATGATAAGAGGTACTTCGCAAATAGCTGAGAAGACACCGATTCACCGATTGTAGCCTATTGGATTTCCAGATTTGTGTGTGTGTGATTATTATTTGCTGTGGGGGGGACTAAAAGATTGATTTCATGTAAAGAGTCCATGCTATTGAAAAGTATTGAAGGACGATACTTGAAGATAAGTTACTAATATTTTTTAAGAAACAGTGAAATTTTTCTTCCTTCTGGTATGTACTCTAAAATTTGTGGCCAATATTTTTTGACTGATACAACCACTATCTGACACTTGTACTCTTATCGCTAGCAATTCAGAATATGCCATTGTTTGGCAATATCATAAATAAAACAATGAAAACCATTATGGCAATAGCAGGGTTGTAACATCATAACTAATTAGAATTTCAACACATAGTGATTGTAAAATGTAGTTCAAATTGAAGAAAATAGTTGCTTTATTATCTTTGTTAATAACCAACTTGATGCACAGTTCTTTTTCTTATATTTGTTTATTCCAATTCTCTACATTTCGAGCAACAAAGTGCTCATCATCAGGAGAGTCAGTTGTATCAATACGACTCTTGTACTGGTGTGCTTGTTTTGCTTATTTAGCATTGCAGAATTTTATGTTTTGTTTTCCGTGCATCTTATTACAATCTTTGTTAATAACCAACTTGATGCACAATTCTTTTTCTTATATTTGTTTATTCCGGTTCTCTACATGTTTCGAGCAACCAAGTGCTCATCATCAGGAGAGCCAATTGTTTCAATATTGATACAATTGGTTGCTGAAAACATGTAGAGAATTGGAATGAACAAATATAAGAAAAAGAATTGTGCATCAGGTTGGTTATTAACGAAGACTGTAATAAGATGCACGGTCAACAAAACATAAAAGTCGCTTTATTGTTTATGCTTTCCTCACAAATTGAATGTTCCACTGCTGTGTGCTATGTTACATGCAGGTTTAAGACATCTCTAGTGTTGCGCTTTTGCACTGTTTCATTCTTGTACTTTGTGTTTTGAGCCACTATTGATGTTCATAGTGTGCTGTGATACGCTGTGATAAAATAGATGTTTAATTTGTTGTGGAAGTAAAAATATCAATTGTTTAATTGCATTGTACTGTGTGTTGTATGTGACTGTGTTTTAAAAGTTGATTATTTGTTGCTGAGTGATGCAAGGTTGCAAGATTTGAGGTTCTTACAGTGATGTTGCCAAAGATTCAAGTGATGTGAAACTGTCATTTTATGTTCACACATGGAAATGAATAATTTACAGGCAAATGTAATGGTGTGTCATTATCATAGCAAATATATACTTTCCATTGTAAAACATAACAATGTGTTATCTTTCAGCCACAGGAGAAGCCTGTAGTCAAAATTGAGACTGTTTCTGATGACCTTGGTAAGTAAACTGCAGTGGATGTTTGTATGCATGTATGAGCATGTACAGTACTGTCTTCCCTCATTGCAGTATGGTGATTTGTTATTTGTGAAGTGTGTTATGTTGCATGGATCCTAACCAGTTTGCTCCAAATATGTATGACATGCAGTCTTCTGTTGCTGCCCATTGAGTTGGTGTAGTAACACTACACATGTATTCAGGCGATGCCTGACCCAAATCTCAGCCAAGTCATGGACTATGTTGATTGAAGTTTTCATGCTTTTATCCAGTCTGATCAGGCAAATGCTGGTACATTACTTCAACCAGGAAACAGTTGGTCCCTTATAATCACGTCCAAAGTCATATACCATCACAGAACCCTATAGAATCACACAAAAGTCTTTGTCTTCTTACAGTGTTTGCTTCTTAATTTATTGGCAGTTCTTTCCCAGCCATCTGATGTCCCACAGTACCTGCCTGAACTGTCCTGTTGGGGTTGTCACATGCTTAACCTTTAAACAACTGGGTTTGTATATAAATTTTAGTGCATGGTTTATGAAAAAAACGTATTAATTGAACAGAAGGTAAAATTATGAAATGGGTGGCATTTTGTGGAAAGTGAAACAGTGATGATGTGGCATGTCTTAAAATGCAGTAAATTTCCTTATTGCATAAATAAATAAAATGCAATTCAAGGGGTGTTTTGAAATGTGCATTTGCTTCTGGGAATATAGGTTGCTCAAACATGAAGTTTTTTATTCTAACACCCTTCTCCGCAGCTTTCTGTCCTTTTTTTTTTGTGGATGTTGTAATTGTTTGAAGCCTAGACTTATTTAACAAATTCCACTTCTCTCAAGATTTCATTTCTCATTGTTTCATCTTTTCTTTTTCTCCTCAGTGATTCTCAGAAATTTCATATCCATCGGTTGGATTTTGCTTTTGTTTCCTCTTGTAAAGGTCCATGCTTTGGCATTACATGTGAAAATGGTGGTTAATATTATCCCAGTGGTTATTTACAGTGCTTTTGAAATGACAGCCTTGGAGACAATTCTGAGACATCTGACAGCATATGAGTGCCAAATCCTTTCTGTGTTCCCTCAGAAATGTGCACTGGAGCTTTTCACATATAAGTATTTACTATAAAAATTCAGAAGAAATAAATAGTGCATTAAAATTCTCTTCCTGAAATTGTAAAAATCATTATATCCATAATTATTCACTTTTAGCAGAACCCGAACTCGCAGTATTGCCATGCCCGTGAGAAAAGTATGGCCTTCTGTAAGCTGATATCTATGATATTCACAAATACTGAACAGCATTATATGAATATCTGTTATACCAAATTTTGTCCAAATCAGGCAGTAAATGCTGCAAGTAATATAGCCTCTCCCTTCTTATTTGTTCGTATTCTTCAGCTTTCTTCTTTTGTGGAGCCATAAATTTTTCTACAGTCTTCCTTTCCATTACTGTACGAGCATTCATTTATTCTAAGGTCATTCTTAAGGCTTCTTCCCTGAAGCTTAGGATGGGTCATATTAGGTTTGCACTGATTTTCATGAAACACATAGTTGCTTAACAGCATTACAATTGGATTGTATGTACCAAAGTCCACCCAGCTTGGTCAAGAAATATGGAAGGGATGGATAGAAATACATGTAGTCCCATAAGTAAAGTGTGACTAGTGATCTGATTTTCATGGAACTCTCCCTCGCATGGTAACTTGTTGTAAACAACTCATACAGAATTTCATGATAATGCAACATATGGTTCAGTTGCTGATACTAGGTCATTGATGGACAGACAATTTGACTGTCTGTTCTTCATTGCAGAAGTAATCCAGCCTCCACCAAAAGAAGAACCAAAAAAGAAAGCAACTGTAATTGATTTAACACTAAGTGATTCTGAGGATGAAGCAGAAATACCATTGAAATCTAACATAACCAACAAGCCAGATTCTTCTAACCAGACCATGAACATTGCAGCAGGAAGCAGGTTACATTCAGGTTTGTGAGATGTTCTGACATGAAAACAAACTGATGAAGTCCTAATTATGGGAGATTTATGAGTATGGAGCTTTTCACAATAGTGTAATTGAGGATTCCTGTCTTATGGGATGTGACAGTGTGTCTTCTTCTTGGTCCACTTGACCTCTGTGATCCTTCAAATCATCAGGAACCCCTTCACTCAGTGACACAGTGTCACAATCCAGAAGACGGGAATCAACAATGGGAGATGTAAAATCCATCAGTCCATGTGATAGAGTTTATTGTCAACTCCAAACAGTACCTGAGTTTCAAATTTTCCAGGCCTGCATAAATTTAATGATTAAAAATATGGGTACCAAAAATCTGTGTAACATTGAATACCACTAACCAGGCTTTTTCCAAATTAAAGAAATCTTACCCACAACATACAATGTTTACAAGGACCAACAAAGAATTCTGCCTATGGTAAATGAAATGGTAATGTAAGGTTCTTGTTTGGAAGAAATAATTGTAATTTGTGCACACAGATTCCAGTGTGAGCAGCTCTGGGGGTGGTGCTGGAGGCAACATTTCAAATATTGGTATGGGCTCTGTATCCAGTTCAGGGTATGTGAGCCCTAGCATCATCACTCTGGACAGCCCTTCTCCACCTGCGACACCACCAGGAACTCAAACGCCATCTGTGCAGCAGTTGCCAAGTCTGCAGATGCCACCTCCAATATTCCCAAATTCAATGTACCTTTCATCTATACCTACATTCCTAGACCTTGATTCAGATTCCAATAGCCCACAGTCATCCAATGCGGCCCCACTTTATCCTCCTCGCTATTGAGTTTCTATGAACCCCTTTGAACATTGCCATGTTGTGAAGCATTTTTGTTCACTGAAACACATGTGATTTGTGTCAAGAGTCCGATTTTGTAATGTCAAGAGACTTTAAAAAAACTGACATTTTCGTTACCCACCTTGTGATAAGTGCTGGAACTGTATATAAATATGTGTATACCAGCGGTTTTCAGTCTTTTTTCTGCTGCAACATGCTTTAACAATGACGTCCACATACCTAATGCACTTTCATGGGAATAATGAAATTTTAGTGAAATAAAAATAAATAAGCACAAATGAACGATTCTTCTTATTAAAAATTGTCATACATACAGGTTACAGTTGCATTATTAATGTGAGTGGTTCATGTACTTATAGAAAGTATTATCATTGGGAGATAAGGGACTGACATAATTTACATAGTGTTAGCCGATTCTTTGACTTGATTGTTTCCAGTGTTGAAAATGCTGCCACACACAGGTGTGAAGTGAAGAAGGGAAGGTAAAATATTCAGAACTTAACAGTTTCAGGGTCCTAATTTTTCAGAGAAATCCAAATGGAATCAATAGACATGTCTTCAAATTTTGATTTAAGAGTTGTACCTGAAGAAACTTAAGTCACTTCTTCTTTTTCTGCAAGTGTTAGATCTGATGCCATGTTTATATAAAGTGCATAAGAAGCTCAAAATGGTATTTTAGTAATTAGCTAGTGAATCACGTGGATGGTCCAATTTCTCGCAACACACCTAGCAACTACTTGCGACAGATGGTTTAAGTGCTGGTGTATACCATAAGAAGAAAAACAAAATGCTACTTTTATACGGTAGTCATCTTGATATATTATTTTATATTGTGTTGTGTATTTGTGAAAGTGTTCTGAAATATACGTAGATCTTACTTTTATTCTTTCTGTTACTGAGTTTTACTTTTAGTGCTTACGTAGGTGTATCGAAAAGTTTCGAGACTAATTCCACAGAATGCCAACGGATTGCAGTATGTGAATGCGTGCACTGTGCTTGGGAGCAGGGAATGTTGCCACTCAGTATGCCAAGTGGCGTCGCTGTGTGAACATTGGGAGTTGCACAACACGAGTGTTTGTCACCACGTGTGCCTTCACATTTGCAATTTCAGCATGGACGTGAAACTGGAGCAGAAAGCAAACATCAAATTCTGCGTGAAACTCTGCAAATCTGGAGCAGAGACTTTTGAAATGATACGACGTGCGTATGGAAAATGAGGCCATGAGTCGTGCGAGGTGTTTCGAGTGGCATGCGCACTTCAAGAGAGGCAAAACATCACTCAAAGACGATGAGAGGTCAGGGCGACCTTACACGAGCTCAACACCTAGAAATGTGGAAACAATTGGGCGGCTTGTGCATGAGGATCATTGGAGAACCATTAAGGACATTGCTGCAATCGTTAATGTGTCATACGGAACAGTGCAGACAATTTTCATGTGTGATTTGCACATGCATTGCATTGCTGCAAAGTTTGTGTCCAGGCTTCTGACTCCCAAACAGAAAGAACACCGTGTTGCAATTTGTCAAGATCTTCATTAGCACGCCCTGGATGACCCATCCTTCATGTTGAGGGTCATCAATGGGGACGAGAGCTGGGTCTATGGGTATGATCCCGAGTCTTTGCAATGGAAGAGCCCAGGATCCCCAAGACCAAAGAAGGCGAGGCAGTGCCACACCACGACCAAGAGCATGCTCATCATGTTTTTTTGACATTCGAGGCATTGTGCACCATGAATATGCCCCCGAAGGCCAGACCGTGAACGCCGGGTTCTACTGCAATGTTCTTCGCCATCTGAGGGAGGACATTCGGCGAAAACGACCTGAACTGTGGTGTGCGTGCAATTGGCTGCTCCATGATGACAATGCACCCTCTCACCATGCTCTTGTAACATGTGAGTTTCTCACCCACAACAGCATTATCACACTTCTGCATCTGCCTTACTCACCGGATTTGGCTCCTTGCAACTTCTTCCTCTTCCCGAAGATGAAGCTGCAAGAAAAGGGTCGCCACTTTGACAGAGTGGAGGATATCCAGCGGGAATCACAGAATGTTCTTGGTACGCTTCGAGACCAGGACTTTCAGCATGCGTTCCAGCAGTGGCAATGGTGCTGAGATCGATGTGTCGCTGCACAGTGGGACTATTTTGAAGGGGATGCTGCCCAAACTTAAATCAAGTAAATACATTCTAGTCTATAGGTCCAGTCTCGGAACTTTTTGATACACCCTTGTAATTTCTTTCTGTCTCCTTTTCTTGTCCCCCTCCCCCATTTGTGAGAAATATTTTGGTGGCAGTTGTCATTTGAATTAATACAAACCCAGAAATATTTCCACGGCCTTCAAGTGAACTTGCACATGTCCCTTGTTTTGTGTTTACTGTTATTTTCCATTTGTTTTAGTGCTGTGTTAAAATCAGTTATTTGAAAATATTCTAAGAAATAAAACGTTCAGAAGTTCAGAGTTTAAATTATTTGCAGTGTCTACATGATGTGACTGAATGCTGACAAATGCAGCAAGTTTTGTTCTTAAATATATATCTATACCTCTGTTATTTCAGTTCAAGTGATACTGAAGAGGTCACTGCACAGTGTGAAATGTTCTCAGTATTGTTTCATTCTTGGGGAAATGAATGGAATCTTGCCCATTAAAGGGAATTCACTGTGTTGCATTATGCTAAGTGTTGTTACATGCATAGAATCAAAACAGATTTAATTCATTGAATCAGGTATAACAGAGAGTACACAACACCGTATATATTGTGCTGTACACAAACATGTCAGCCCCATGCCACTGTGATGGAGCTTCTTACACAATTTTTGGTTTGTACACAATGTTTTCATTTTCTTATAGCACATGTATAGACGGTATCAATCTAAGCTGACATACATAGAGGGTAAAAGTCATATGTTCTTGTAAAATCAGATGTAATTAAAATTACTGTATATGTAAAAATTTGTATTTCCATTGCCAAAGATTTTCAGATGAACCTATAAAAATAACCATAAGATTTTTTGTGTATTGCACAGTTACATATATAAGACCAACAAAATGCACTTTGAGTCAAATCTGTGCATTTTATTATTATATACTATTTTCTTCTAGCTTGTGTTCATTTAAACAGTACATGTTTGGATGCAAATGCTGTATGTATAGTGTACTGCATGTATCTTTATATATACATCAATTATGTTAGTTGAACATACACCTGTCAGTATTTTACTCCTTCAGGTTCTAGCCAACAGTTGTATTGTGTACATAAAACTTCCTGCAGTGTCTGATACATTAACTATTCATTCTAGTGAGGCTAGAGATGTTAGTGTGCATGTTTTTTTATACTTGGTTCTCCCAGATGATGGCTCAGATAAGCCAAAACATGTAAGATAAACACAGAATTCTTTGTGCTGTGAAATGTTACACCAACTTGCAGGGAAAAAAAAGTTTTGTATTTGGACAGATGGTCACAAAATAATGTGAATTTATAGTCTATATGAGTCTAATAACCATAGTTGTAGTACACCACATTGGATGTAAGGGTCCTTTGTAGATAATGTGAGATACCTGTTAGCCTGAGAGTGCAGTTGTCCATTGAAAAATCATCTTCACTACCAAACAACAAATATGAATTTAATTATGTTGCTTGTAGTGTGTATAAAGTTACTATCTAAAATCACTTTAATTATCAACCAACAAATGCACTTACATAAAATTTCACATTAAAACACTTAAAATTGCTCCGGCATGTTTCGATCCTGAGATCATCTTCAGGGAGCTACGTTGCTCCTTGCTAAAGTCATTTTAAAAACATTCACAAAATAATTCCATTATATTAACAGGGTGTTGTGGCAGCATATCTGTAATATAAATTATACTTAATAAGTAATTGTCAAAATAGTTTAGTAAGAATGTCAAAATAACACATATTAATAAGGATTTTTATATATGCAAATAATTAGGCTGTTTGGATTGCAAGTTTATCCTTACCGTGTTGTGTAAGAGTACATTGTTGGGAATGTGTCTGGCTATGGTGTGCGTCGTGTGTTGTGTAGTGAGAGACTGGCTATTGATTACATGGGAGGATTCTTGCTGTGCCTGTGAGTTCATTGAGGGGGTTGGTGTCACTGACCTGTTGTTCAGTAATCAATATGATATGTTGATGGAATACTTGCATATATAAGGCCTCCCAACAGTTCATGCATGTGCCTTTTCGACATGTCTTCAATAGTTGTAATGTACCTGCCATTGTTCCGTATTCATGTCTATTTTGTAAAATGTGCAGAGCACAGGCAGAGAGTGGATTGTTGGTTCTTATATATCTTATATGTTCTTTGTGTCTTATATTTATAGATTTTCCTGACTGTCCAACATAAACATTATTACACGTTTTGCATTTTAATTTATATATTCCACTTGGATTTGTATTAGTCTGCCTTTCAGATAATTGTTGGATGGTATTGGTTGCCCTGTATGCTATGTTCAAATTAGACTGTTTAAATAGATTGGTGATGCATCTTACCATTGGGCTGAAGTAAGTGAAGGTTACCCATTTTTTGTTATGTGGAACTGTTGAGGGGTATTGTTGGCGTTTCTTAGCTATCAATTTTGTCCTGAGATCATTTATGGTGTTTATTGGATATCCATTGTTTTTAGCTATAGTAAGTATTGTATTCTGTTCTTTTTGTTTTGATTTTTCTGTGATGGGAAGTGTTATTTATTATTCTGTGTATATAGTATCTAATTGCTGCTATTTTATGCTCATATGGATGACTAGAGGAAAATTGAATGGTGGTATCAGTACATGTGAGTTTTCTATATATACTTATGTCCATACTGTTGTTGTTTCTATGTATGGCAATGTCCAAATAATTTAATGTGTTGTTTTCTTCCGTAGACATTTGAAACTGAAGGTTCTTATCTATCATTAATTTCATGTAAGATTGTGTGCTCATTTGTTTTGCTTTGATCATGTATAATTACAATATCATCAACATATCTTTTATAATATGCTATTTCTTTGCTATCTAGCCATTGTTTTACATATGTTTCTTCTATATATTGTAAATATACCTCAGCCATTGTACTGGATATGGGGGAATCCATTGCTATTCCTTTTTTAGGTTGGAAAAATTGTTCATTGTACTGAAAGTAATTTTGTTTCATGATTGTTTCAAGCATATATGATGCTTGTATGATTAATTCACTGTCATTAATATTCTTATTTAGCCAGAATTTTGTGGTTCTTATGATTCCTTGAATTGGTAGATTTACATATAAATCTTTTATATCAACGGTAATTGTTCTCATTTGTTCATTAGTTTGCATTCTTTTTAGTTCCTCTGTGATTTCCTGTGAGTTTTTTGTATTGTATGTGTATGGTAGGCAGAATAATAGCCTAATTATTTGCATATATAAAAAGTTTTCATTAATGTATGTTATTTTGACATTCTTACTAAACTATTTTGGCAATTAATAAGTATAATTTATATTACAGATATGCTGCCACAACACCCTGTTAATATAATGGAATTATTTTGTGAATGTTTTTAAAATGACTTTAGCAAGGAACAACATAGCTCCCTGATGTTAGGATCGAAACATGTGGGAGAAATTTTGAGTGTTTTAATGTGAAATTTTATGTAAGTGCATTTGTTGGTTGATAATTGCTGTGATTCTACAAAATACACGGTGCAACAATAAGGATTACTATCTAAAAATTTATCAAACACTATGCTCATAATACGTTTCAAAAGATTTATTATACAGTCAAACTACATTCCAACATGTTTTGAATCATTTTGTGAGCATAGTGTTGGATACATTTTTATATAATATATGGAGCTACAATCCAGCTTGCCCACTGTGTGGTTACCAGTAAACAGAATTTGTGAAACACAGGGCTCCTTTATAGAAATATGGCAACCATGCAGTATATGAGCATATCAAAATATTCGTATCTCAGCAAAGTCCACGTGCTACCTCTTTGTACAATAGATACCAAACTTTTCACCTGGTCGTTTGGCGAGATCTTCCCCACAGTGAAACATCAGATAATACTGTGGAGTTTGGTCGATTAACTTATCGATTGGACTACGGTTTGTGTCACATGTGTGTACTATGTCTTTTCCAGAGATGGCAGGCGAATCCGCATAACACTACTGTGGTCTAGTGGTCAGAGTTTCTGGCTACAGATACAGAGGTCCCGGGTTCGATCCCCGGCGCTACCAGATTTTCCGAGTAGTATTGGGTCTGGAACAAGGTCCACTCAGCCTCGTGAGGGCAATTGAGGAGCTACTTGAATGAAAAAAGTAGCGGCTCCAGGTTTAGAAAACAGAGATTAACGGCTGTGGGGACCCGTTGCGCTGACCACGTGACACCCCTCTATCCGCAAAAGTTGGCACTA
>Ga0136643_10003451_pt1 | contig 21318 bp, 15 predicted proteins | sample TergutLab28metaG_FD_96883 | JGI IMG/M metagenome (GOLD analysis project Ga0136643, IMG submission 96883) | Labiotermes labralis P1 segment gut microbial communities from Petit-Saut dam, French Guiana - Lab288 P1 (version 3) (version 3) | ecosystem: Host-associated > Arthropoda: Insects >...
AATTCAAGAAAGCAAATATTTTTAATCCGAAGCAAGAATCACCACATGCCAGGGAGACTCACAGCATTCTAATTCATAGTGACTGGACATACTTTCAAGTGTACTGGAAATACATAAGCATAACATTATTAATAATTAATCTGGATGGAGTATCTTGAATTCTGATAGGTGTTTTCAAAGAGTTACATTATGCATTAAAGAGAGACTGAAATGACCTGAACTCAAAATTCTCATGCCTGGTTTCACATGGAAATTGTGATCATAATTACAATGCCTCTACAGAATAAAGTAATAGAATTAATTGCTGCATACTTTAATTGTTTCTTCCCAGTTTGTCATGACAATGGATCTCAAGGCAGAATACTGCGTGTGGATCTGGGAGTCATCTACAGACCAGAACCTGTGGAACATGAGGTTCTTCTCATACCTAAAATGAGCAAACAATATTACACTAGTTTAAAAGATTTGTGTTAAGGCTTCACTTTGTAGAGTTTACAGAAAGTTTGTAATTGAAGACAGAGTAACTTCCAAATATTACATCTGGTTGGACACATAGTGCACATAGAGGAAGTAAATGTAGTACAAAATTTTGGTTGGAGAACCTGCAGGACCACTTTGAGGACCTAATGGACATAATATTGAAATGGATGTTAAGAAAATAAAATGTGAGGCTGTGTGCTGCATTCACTTGTTTTAGGAGGCAGTTATGAACATCTTGGGAAGGTCTTTGCTCCATGGAATGGGTTGTTTGTTGGTTGGATGGTTAACTCACTGAAGTAAGTGAAACATCATTCCTCAAAGAAGTATTTACAAACTGACTTATACACATATTTGTACATACCAGTCTGCCGTAGGCACCATGCCACTCTCTGGTTGATTTCCAACCACATGATCCACAAAATCGAGCTTTCCTGGTGGCCTGCAAATAAGCACTATGTGTATGGAGATACCATAACATTAATCTGTATATTATAAGGAAACTAAAGCTATTATTACACATCATCATTGGAATACCTAAAATGTTAGCTAACTACATAAATAGAGTTAATCGCAGTAATAAGTTTAAAATTATTCCAGACTAAAATTCTCATTTGTGCTTGAAACTTTTTGCAGTGATCCCTTGTCCGGTGTGGGGTTAGGAGAAGTGATCACACTGTGTTAGGTACAATCACGCTGCATGCACTACATACGAAAAAAATGCAAAAGGTACATATATTTTTGGGTAGCTGATACTGCCAGCTTCTATGACAGGTGAGTGAGTAACTGTTCACATTTATCTGCCTGTATTTAAAGTTTTCGACGGTGGACAAATTCCCCCCCCCCCATTTATTTAATTATTTCCAATCATGTATAATTAAAATTGCATGGGACGAAGAGTTACTGTATATTCTACTTTATCCAGCCACTCTACAGATAGAAAGATGCTGTTAACATATTAACATTGTAATAGCTGACTGATATAAAAAAAAACAGCTGACAAAGTCACTTCAGTCAGCCACATTTTTTGAGTTCTGTGTAGGCTTGTACACAAAATTATGCAAGAATATGCAAGGTGGCAGTCATAACTTAACTCCAGATACTATCCTGAAACGTTTTTTGTGAGACCTAGGAAAACCATGAAAAACTTTACTCAAGATAGCTGGCAACAATGCTGCAACTTGAAACAGCTATCCATAAAATAAAAGTCTAGTGTATTATTGCTACAGTAACCTGCTCAGCTTCATCTGTCACATTATGATTCTGTTTGTTCCAGCTTCAGAATGTTCCATATACTAGTTCTTTTTTTTTTTACGGCAATATATGGTGGGTGCAGATATTACATAACTGTTTTCATTCAGGCGAGCTTTGTAATGATGCATTAGTCACTTACAGTTTCTCAGATAGTACATCCTTATGTAGCGGTTCTTTATAGCCAGGAAGAAACATTCCATTATAATTAGAACGCTCAACAAATGTGTGTGTTGTGTCACCATACTGGAACAAAGAATTGCTTTACCAGTATTAAAAGAGTTACAGAGATGTTATATCTGCCATTTTAAATGATAAACTGAATCCTTGTGGCAATTATGCAAATGTAATGATTACTGCTTCAGCAGTGCAACCAAATGTTCTGTATTAAATTGCCCCATTGGCGCCTAATGTCAGGTTTGCCCATTAAAAAGTGTGAGGCTCAAAATGCCAAATGATGGGTAGAGCTGACAGCTGGTCAGACAGAGAGATGTTTCATAAATTATCATGTTCCTTTTAATTTGATGATCAAGAAAATGGCTTTTTTCTATTTGAAGTATTGTTCACAGTTTAGTAATAACTCATGGGCTTGTGATTGAAATGTCCTTCTTTATTTAAAAACCAGTATTATTTGAGCAGCACAAATACTCACAGTCTGTACTTTTGCAAATCGTACTGTTCCATTTTCATCATTTTCTTCCCAAATGTTTTGTATAATTTTTGCTCCACAGTCCTTTGCTTTCTGAAAGGTAAACATATGTTTATACAAATTAATTCCATCCTATTTTCACTGTGTAAGAGTAAGTACCAGTGTAATTACCAGATTTAACATCTTATGCAAGCTTCACATAACAATGTGGCAGCCCAAACCACAGGTTCAATACCACTAATAAATTTCACTACATCACTGACACTAGGTACACTGTACAAATAAAAAAGATATTCATTATGTAACGTCTTAAATGACTCACTAAATTCACCCTACTCACATTCAATTACTCCTTTAAAATTTATCTGAATAATTTCCACTCACCCCTCTCCCAGGCTTTCAAGTACTGGCTTTCCTAGAAGTTTCCCGACCATAATTTTGTATGCAAGTCTTTTCTTCCTTATTTCTGTTTTAACAGTGATATGGAATCACCTATAAATAAGAAATGGATAACAACAACTCACCTGAAAAATGGAATCAATATCTTCAACAGTGAATGCAATGTCTTTCACTCCATCTCCATGGCGAACCAAGTGCTGTCCTAATTCTCCATTATCTGGTTCATATGCAGAAATGAACACGAATATTATCTGGAGAAACAGGCAATATTATAAGTTCAATGGCAATTCTGCTTTGGTGGAACAACAATTTTTGCCATGCCACATATTTAAATAAAATATGAGAAAAATGTTTCATGTCATGCAGATGTCAATTACTTTGTTCTGTCGGACTGCATGAGCTGCAAACTTGCGGCAGCCAGTCTCCAGACCCTTGTAGGCAAGAGGCTGAAAACCAAGTCTCGTGCAGTAGTAGCTTGCAGCCTGCACATAAAAAAAAAAATAGTGACCTCTTTTAATGCCCAACTCACTTGTGAACAGACCAAGTTGAGTTAACCAATGTCTTAGGTCACATTACTTGAAAATACAGACAATTAGGAAGCATGTTTGTTACATGGTAAAATGATGTGGGATGGATGGGTAGAGCAACATGCCTAACAGGAGGTTCATTTCTAATTACACCCACATACACATCAATTCTGAGGCCTGCAGTGGATACTGGGTGCAGTTTTCATAATTAGTAAACAGAGGTGGTCACTGTCCTCTCTCTACTGCCAAGGTAAAAACGTCTTACATCACGATGCTGTGGCTCAGGGACAAAATTACATCCACCTTTATCTTGGAAACATACTTTTGTTGCAGATTCTGTCTTAGATTAATGGAAATCCATCAAGCAGTTTCAGGGACAAAATGTATTATAACACATCCTTCTTATCACACAATGTGCAGCGAAAAATTAGCATCAAATATAGATCTCATTAGATTCTAAAGCTTGTAAATGAAACATTTTTTGACATGGTGTCTATTTAATAAACTATATAAAAACTTGACTTCACATGAATGTTATTTGTCTCAGTTTATGAGGCTCTGTAGAAGGAAGAACAGAAGTAACTAATTTGATTTCTCCTTAGAATGTATTATCCTGTTATTAGAAACCAATCACTTTCTACTGGTAGTAGATACTTAATCCTATTTACCTGTTTTGCATTGCCAACCCAAAAGGTCACATGATCAAAATGCAGAAAACGTCCTTTATCAGGCTGTAAAACAAGAGAGAAGGAAGCAAAATAAGCACCAATAACTGAATTTAGGCGCCTCTTGTGAACCCAACCATATCAGACAATAACAACCAAACAGAGTTGAAAAATGATCAGCTATTCTTCATCACTTTTAGTAGGAACCATAGCAAATTCTCAGTATGGTAACTGTTTCCTCTCAAATATTGGTAATGTTCGTCAGTCCATCAAGGCAAATTATAGGTAATTAACAAAGCTCCTTTTAGTAGGAGTCAAAATAGAAGATATGTTTCAACCCTACAACACTTTTACTGATACAAAGAAAAAGTAAAAATGTTAAAAAAATAAATAACTATTTTGGCTCTTTCTGAAGCCATCATCAAAATTAAAAATATGAAGAAAAGATCAAGATAACAATACGTTACATGGTAGAGGAGCACTGATAGCATCTGTATGTATATATGTGGTTTGGCCAGATGACAGCTTGAGAATACGTGAAGATATGTAGCCACCCATTTTTTTTTTAATCTTTATTTCTCATTACATCAGTACAAACACAGTGTGACTGAAATACCTGTATCTTCCCACTTGATTTGTGTTATAAAAAATATTATGACTCAAAATTGGATGTTTGTTATAAACTATGTACTTCTCCTTCTTGGGATCAAATACTTCCAGAAAGCTTTGTTTTCAAGCACTCTAAACTTATGTTCTCTCTCAAAGTATGAGACTAAAATTCAGAGTCACATAAAAATGGCAAAATGATTTTTGTAAATCTGACTGGTTCTTCAATGTCCTGCAACAGGATGATGACAATTTTTGATGTGCCTAATTACACACATTTCCAGAATTTATTTTTGTTATAATTCAATCATGAACTTCCTTTCCACATGTTATTGTTATTACAGATACTACTTTTTAGCCTCTCAATTATCAGGCTGGTACTTAAATTTTAGTGCACTCTGTGTAAAAAATGTGAGTATTATTTAAACTGATAAAGATAACATTATGAAATAAAGGGCATTTTGGGGAAATTAAAACACAGGTTATGCAGTAAATTTCCTTGGTGCCTAAATACATAAATTGAATTTTTAGGGTTATTTTTTTACATGCATTTGCATATGTGAATGCATGTCAAATAAAGGCTAATATGACAAAATACACATTCCCACCTCTGTTTCTCCAATTCACCACGGTGACCAATCTGCCCAGCTTACCTTCAGACCCTTATCTGTGTAAGTAGTCTGTAACAGACAGTGAAATGTTATGTTGAGCAAATAATTAAATTACTTGTAATTGGTGCTGGATGGGGTTGTTGCAAAATCACAACCAAATGGAAATAATACATTTCTTTATTTACTTATTTATGGTATGTTTTGTGACACTGTCAGCATCTGAGATTATATATATACAAGTAAATGGTAAGTGATTTTTGAATAATGAGATGAAAAGAATTTGGTACAAACAGGCAAAGTCATAATCGAAGTACCTTCCAGGCAACTGTCTAGAAGGACCGAGGAAAAGCAAGTCAGTGGCATTACCACTTGGGCCAAGCGCTCTAATTTGCAAAACAAATTAAGCCCATGCATTTAACAATTAACTAGCTACTAAATTCTTGCAATTACTAAACACCATGTGCAGGTAAGCATAAAATGAAATTAGTAATAACTGCTTCATTAAGCTGAGTTAGAGTGGTTGTTATAGCGACTGGGCTACGGGCTGGGCGGTCCGGGGTTAGAATCTCGGTAGGGGTAAGGTACTTTATTTCTCTCCAAAACGTTCAGACTGGCCCTGGCGCCCACCCAGCCTCCTACTGAACGGGTACTGGTTTCGATAAGGCGGCCGCAGCGTGAAGTTGACTATTCACCTCCATCTAGTGCTGAGGTTAAGAATGGGTGGAGCTACACCATTATTCCCTCTGTGTGCCTGCAAGGTGTGGACAGGAATATGCGATAAAATAACTCTGGCTTGCGTTCTCAGAGCGTGGCGATATTTTAAATTCATATCATTATTTATAAATTATGAATATAATAAACATTTAAACCAATCTGCATAATAATATGTTCCTGTTGCAATGAGTTGATCGTTGATATTAACATTAGGAGGATTCTTTAGTCAAAATACAAATGCATACTGATTTTCGCTTTGAATTAAATACACAATATATTAACCAGAATGAAAGAATTAGGAACCTGATATAAAAAGAGATATTTGTAACATTCTAAATTCGTCTATTGGCAAAAAGCTGCTAAACTGAGAAAAGTGATAAACAGCATGGATGTAATCAGACTGACAAAACGCGAGGATATTATGTTGTTATAGAACGACTAACTCTACTGAGTAAACTGTATAAAAGGCAAAACTAAAATTGTCTCCGTTTAAACACACCATATCGCAAAGACGAACAGAGAAGTGGAGGTGACTTTTAAACTCGATAGTGCTAAATGGAGGTGAGAAGCTAATCTTCAAGCTTCGGCCGTTGTGCCACCGAGGATGGTACGTACCCTTCAAAACGAGACTGCATAAGCTCCATAGCAGTCCTGAGTGAAAATGTGCTGCCATCCTCAGGAAATGAACTGCAGCCGTTCAGCCCGTTCAACCTTACTGAGTAACGCAACAGACGACATTAAGACATAAAGGCCAGGCAGTTTACTACAGAATTTACCACCTGCATCAGATCTTGAATAAATCATTCATAGTTTCATTTAATGTAATTATTATCTTGAAAGATAATAAGGCAAGCCAATAAACTCTTCCATGGCGCAAAGCGTACATCGTTCCACTTTTTTCTTATGCGAAGGACTTGAATGTAAAGTCACAAGACCCTTATAACCTTTTAAGAGCAAAAAATTGTTCAGAAGTATCACCGTATCAGGCACTGCTCTGTACTTATGGTCGTGCCTGGTTCGACAAAAGGCTGACACTCTCTATCCTGAAAATCGTCGTCGATTTCCCACATCCCTCCTGACAAATGCCTGGGCAGTACCTCGCATGGCCATGGTAGCTTCAATTCCAAATCCCTTCGAACTGACCGATACTGACGACGCCGTTAAATAGCCTACCACCAAAATATAAGGATATGCAGTGTGACGCTGCTTACCATCTCGACGTGGAACCAAGGCGCTCACCGGAGAAACCACGTTGTGTGGTCCGAGGCTGTCCCTTAAAAACCCAGGTGTGGCCTGGTGCTGAGCTGTGATTGGTCCAGGTGTAAGCTGACCCCTCATGAAGGTCGACTTCTTCAGAACGAATGGCACACTTAGACAGACCTCGGGCTCTCGTAAAATTTTTTTGAAATATTAGATGTTTCACATATAGGCTAACCCCTGCAGAATAAAATGCCTAAGTAATATTACTTAGGAATAATATTCTGCTGTAGAATAATATGCCTAAGTAATATTACTTAGGCCTAATGTTCTGAAGGGGGCTCGAAGCAGGGATATCAGATTATGTGGCCGAATTTGGATTTCATATTCACACTAGCTGGTGTAGAAGGATAGGGTGCTAAAACAGTACTGATTTTAACTTCAGATTGGGTCACTTAAAATACTGGTAGCGTAATTCCGCTCCGCGCTCCCTTCGGAATATTAGCAGAGAAAGGTAATTAATCCGTTTTTCTGCGAGATAAGTTCTCAGAGAAGTGCTGCTGAAGATTCAGGTATTCTGCGATGTTGCGTTTCCTCACCTGTGAACAAATAACGACATTTCAAAGGATCGTAGTGCCTTCATTTCATGGTCATGCACTCTTTCTACAGTAACTGACATGGCAACACATTCCAGACGATTTGAATCGCCGCTGTTTTCCAGTTTATTGCTGAGTCAGATAATTTCTCGATCCACGCTGTTTAAATCCACTGAAGGACATAAGATCACGCCTCCCTCCCCTGGCCACCCAGTAGCAATGTTCTTGAACACACGCACATTAACATACTACTTTATTTTCCCATTATCACTACCTCTTCCTTCAACGACAGCTTTGCAACTGAAAGGAACGTCATTCTCGAGGTACTCAGAACCATATGCAAGTCCGCAAGGAACTCCAACATTTTCCCTCAATAGTTACCTAAGTGCAAACCAACAACTCAGGCAACAGACTCCTTCCTAGGAATTCGAAAGATGCTCCTACTAATTAAAACCAATTCACCTTTATATAGACCCAAGGCTCATTACGACGTCTATAAAAGCCCGTCACTGGGCCCAGTGAAATTTAGTCCAAACATTCAAACTCCAATTCTGTAAGACTAATTTTAACCGTTAAAGTGCAGTGGCAGCTGCATGTAACACCTGATTTAACATCAAAAACTCATTCTACTACTCAATGCATTTGTGCGATCCACACGATTGTCACAAAGCGACGATTATTTGCCATTTATTACCTGATGTCTTAACATTGGACATGGGGTGTGTTCTCCGTGAGGTAGGAGCTGAATCCGTACATATAATTTGGACGGATGTCAGTCTTCAAAGGATAAATGTTAATTATTTCACTCGCCAATCCCAGATTAATCACTTCACACAGCCGGAATGCATCAATTAAAACTACAAGCAGAAAAACTCAAATAACAGCGCATTGTCAGACCCACAGCCGAAAGTAACAATGGCTTCCTGAAATAAATGCAACCCTGAATTCTTATAATAAAATTGGCCAGTAAAGGCCAAAACATGTAGTTGTCTAGTATAGCCATTAAATACACCTTAATTGACATAGTTGTGTTTGACTACATACCCTTTCCAACTTCCTACACTTATAATAGAAACCAACGAGATGCACTAAGTTCTCAAATTTATTTTGGAATAGAACTCTACATGTTTCGGACAGGTTTACTGTCCATCATCAGGGGTCTAGTACTGTATACACAGCAACAGGTATTTGTCATACTGGTTATGCTGTCTGCTAGCGAGATCAGGATGTCCGAAACATGCGGAGTTATATTCCAAAATAAAATTGAGAAATTAGGGCATCTCGTTGGTTATTATAAGAATGCACCACGATGCACGGTCCTCTGAATGCCAAATGCAATCCTGAACTTCATGTAGTTCATTCCATGCATTATTAGTAACAGATTCACAGCACTACGCCAACAAAAAATGGTTTAGAGTCGTGAATCTGCAATCCTGTTCATTACTTTGACTGTGTGAAGTAAACTGGCTCAGGATAGGGTCCAATTGTGCGATCTGAACACATTAACGACCCTTCTGGTTCTGCAAACGGCTATCTGAGCAATTATCAGTTTTACAAGAATGATTCTGCTCCATAGAGTTTGCTGACTGGTATGTGGCACAAGCCAAGGAAGTAAGGAAATGTGCGCACAGCGTACTTATTATGGCGCGTTTGTGGTTTACTGTAGCAATGCAACAGAGCTACAATAGATGTGCAGTTCCTGTCTGGAGCAACTGCACGCAAAATCCAACCCTTTAAACACGCAAGTAAATAGTTATTTTAACCTTTGTACCGTGCATTTTTTACTATATGTATAATGAACAAAGAAATGCACACTATATTGGCAGTTTATTATACTGTTCGTTATTTGTCGTTCCTACATGTTTCAACGCCAACGCTTCATTCTCATGGAGCTCTCACTCGGTGCCTGTTAAGTTACATAAACGTGTTCATGCACTCTTGGTGGTATTCTTTTAACATTCGTTTTTTAGAATCGTTAAAACTGTCTTAGCTGTGATAAATTATATTCTGTATTCCGGGCCGTCATAGCGACATCAGCACACAGATAGTATATATGGCTACCTGATTAAAAAAAAACTCCTAGAATTGTTACGATAATATAATTTATTATAGCTAAGACCTTTTTATTAATATTTTAACGATTCTAAAAAACGAATGTGAAAAAATACCACAAAGACTGCGTGAACACGTTTATGTAACTTAGCAGGCACCGAGTGAGAGCTCCCTGGGGATGAACAGTTCGCGTTGAAATAACGTACGAGCGATAAAGAACAGTATAACCTGTCAATCAAGTGTGCGTTTGTTTGTTCATTATATATATAAATAATAATCAATTTATAAAACACAACGGGATATCTTACGTCAAGAAAATAATGGGTTTGCCGTACGTTTGGCACAGGCCGATTGATCAGGACCAAAACTAGTCGACAAACTGCATGCATCTGGACATTTTCATTACAGTATGTAAAAATTCACCGTCATGCATAGACTGTTGGTTGTTTGGAAAGCTGTGGATTTTATTCACGTTCTTCTTTCTCACTTGTTTACTTAATGCATGGCGTACCTGAACGGCCATGAATTCTTGTTTAAAATCTAGTTTTAAATTTATGTCCAGGGGGGGAAAAAACAATTACGTCACAAAGCAGCTTTCTTCGCAGCATAGCAACAACCAACCAGCTGTCGACGCCACGGGAAGGCACAGCTGTAAACAAAACTGCATCGATTCGGGTGTGGCTCCAACAGCTCAAAGCGTACGTAAACAATTTCGCAACAGCTTCTTCAGCTAAGGTTAGAAGGTGTTTTTTTTTCGGACAGCATTCCTTATACATTTTGATAAGGTGCCTCAAAATAGGGACGGTCTGAATAGCGTGCTCAGTAAGCTGCTCGCTACGGTTTGAATGGTCCGGGTTCGAATCCCCGTGGGACCGATGTCTTACCTGCTGTCAAGACCGTCCCCGAAGCCCATTCATATTCCTGTAGTGAGTACCGGGGTTTTCCCGGGGATAAAGCGGCCGCGGCTTGTTGATAACCACCCACTCCCTCTTACACCAAGATTGCGAACGGGTTGGAGCTATTCCTCCACTTCCCCTCTGTGCATGCAGAGGTCGTGTATTTCAGGACGTTTCTAACAAATTTATGTCAAATTAGACATGGGATGGTAGTGACATACATATTATTCCAGAAGAATTGGGCCAAAAAACATGTGACAATCATTAAGATGCATCACAGCAGGCTAAATTACAGGCACGAACAGGAGCAAATGACGATGAGCCAAGAGTTAACGTAAGGTTGAGTCCGGAAATTCTAAACAGCAAGATCGGGAAACGGTTTGCACATTATTTCCCTAAATGTACTCTTGGAAACATTCTGAATTTAAAATTATGTATAGTAAGAAGCTTGGTGTATTAATACTTACAGTCGAACACAACTATATTTTCCTTTAGTATTACAGGAGGATTATAACGACATGTTTCGGCCCTATATGTGGCCATCTTCAGGTTGTTACTGGACTATCGATCAGTTATACAGGAATGCGTGGAGCGTTCTTGGGGAGTCCTGGGGGAGGGTCGAGATCTCATTATAACAGTGGGTACCAGGGTCCCGGGTTTTATCAGGCGAGTTACCATTAGTAGCTTTGTAGTGCCCTTATTTTCAAAATGGGTAGTACTCTTATGCTTGGGGATATAAGTACAACTCTTATGCTAGGATTATAGTATAAGTATAAACATGATTACAAATGTAAGGTATGCCTAGGAGTTAGCATGCTAAGGTGCTAAAGCACAACAGTCCTGTCGTAACCTTAGTATCATTCCGTATCAGTTTTTTTATGTGATGTGTGGTGTTCGCATCAACATGTTTGAATAGTTAAAATTGTGTATGCTTGCATGCACACACAGAAGATTACAAACTGAAGACTAGTGACTATGTACTATTGGCTCTAAGTTCTATTCATCTTTTAATTCAGTGTGTGTTCTTACACATGGGGAAAGTAACATCATCATGAGGCTGGATGCCAAAATAGTGTCAAACTAGGATCTTTATCTCCGTGTCCCTGAAGCTCCATGGACTTGTTCTTAGGGTCAGAAGCATATTACTGTTACCACTCGAAGATTATAATGTAGCAGCATGGCTGGAGTGACAAACCTCCCTTTGTTTCTCAGTGAACTGTATCACCATCAAGGAACTGTGTATTGCTAATGAGGATGTTACATCTGCCCAGCACAACCATTAGAACTTTGCAGTCAGGCTCAAATAATATGTTTGGTTAGCGACAGAATGTCATATATTTTTTTCTCATCCCAGTAAACATCTACCTTTTTTCAGGTTTTGCCGAAGGATCTACAATCATATTATGAGGTACTACCTTGAAATTTCGGCTTGTAACTTCAAGAAAACTCAAACTTTCTCAAAACTTCATCACAGTCATACAAAAATCTTACATGCTGCAACAAACCCTGCCTGTGGTGTTGAGATCCTTGAAACAAGTGTCAAAGAAACAGCAATAAAAATATGACGTCCTTTGATCATAAAACCACAGTCACTGCCAGCTTGAAGTTAGAGTATTTGGCAACAGTGCCAGAGTATACTGTTTACTGTCATATTTACACTGCTGCACAACAGGTTTATATGACTTCCAATTAATGGTAATGACATGAGAAAAAGAAAAGCAGAATCAATTTTCACTTAGCAAACCCCTCAGGCAGGCCATGTCCACATCCATACTTACTTACCTGCTGTACATCCCCTCTATTACAAACGTATGTTAAAAACAAAAGAATCAATCATTCACTCAATCACTCTATCAATAAACAAATCAACTGATCAATCTAGAGGTGACTGCTCTTGATGTGGAAGGAGTACATGTGCAGTAGTACCCTGTTACAGTACAGTCACTGAATTTTCTACCATCAACCTAACTATAGAAAAAAGAACATTAACTACTCCACTAACTCCATGGTGCAAGGTGGGTCTATAAAAAGGCTGCCTTTGAATTTTGAGGTGGCAACAGTCCTTAATTTCTTCCTAGCTGACACAGCACAGGCATGGTCCTGTTGGTAAGAAGAATGCAACTGTGTCAAGCTTAAACAAACTCCAGTCAGTCAGAGAATATACCTTCCCTGCATTTACACATATTTTCAACAAATTTGAAACGAAAATGAGACAAAATTTTTGGTGATGTGCGCTGCTAACATGAGATAACAGAATGATGTCCCTATACAGTATTTAGATCTGAATAAAAACAATAATTCCATGGTTGATTTTGCTACCAGAAGATGTAGCAATTCAACATTACAACCTGTAGGTGAAAAAATAAATTCTTACATCCATCTGCACATTCTCTAAACAACACAGCATTCCATACCATTTACAGTCTGTGACAATGAGAAGTTTCTTGCAAGTTCACTGCAGCAGCTGTGCTCTGCTGTTCGTTTATGCATACGTGTCAATACATACGTAGCTCTCATCTCTTCTAATTGTTGCTATCAAGTGAGTATAAAACTGAAATACACTGAAACAAAACAACCGGACTGTAACTTACATCAAACTGGATGAGTGGTGGTGACTGCTTAACTGTCACCATATGATCTGTTCAGTGGCCAACAAAATGTGCCTGTTGAACTAAGGACACTGCATAACATTACTATGTCAATCTAACATCAAAACTAGACAAAAGCACGAGTGCTTTCAAAGTCAATATTTCCTGCCAACAGAATACGAAATGTCAATATATTTACCCCTTGCTTCTGTTTTGATGAATACACAATGCTCCACAGCTATGTCACATTTACATATAAAAGCTACATGAAGATTTCAGGGTTCAAGTTGGATCCGATGCCTCTTTCTGAAACTGGTTGCGAGAGTTCAAACTGATGAAACATTTTAAACATTTCATACTATCAGTTGTTGCAACTATTACAACAATGATAGAGTAACGTTAAGAAATTATATAATTAACACAATATTACTGTTGCAATACAGACATATATAAATTATTCTCCAAAATTTGACCAAAAGTCCTAGTACAAGACATAATACATTATAAACATTTTAATTTATGCTCTACCTACATGATTATTAATTTATATCATTAGTGTGGTGAATGTTACTTACAACTGACACAAATAGTATGGATTTGACACATGTGAAGACAGACTAACATTACTCTGGTAGACATAAACACCCAATCTGTATTAACATAAAAATGGCATACGTAAAGTAATTGTTAATTTCCTTAATTACTGAATAGGACAACAGACACAATCCATATTACACTTCTGTCGTAAATGTAAGATGTATATATATAGATGTATATATATATTATTAGTAAATTTTTCTCCTTATTACTACTATTACTTTACACTTCACACTTTGTGTTTGTGCTTGTATTGTACACTGACAGTGATGCCCTTTGGTTTCATCTCCTGCTGCCGACACAACAACATAATGTACAACTACCCACTTATTCAATTTGCCAAACCATAGAGAAATGTAATTTGGCCAAAACACCTTCAGTCCCTGAGAAACTGCTATCATAGGAATTACAAACTAAGGCTTCAAAATAACATTCAATAGTAAAAATAGCCCTTTGCATCTGAAAATGATACCAAAGTACAATTTACTATAGACTCTTCTCAAATATCTCTTCCACCACATTGATTCTATTCATTAAAGCAATAAATACATACATTAGAAGTCTGATCAAACTTCATTGTTCACCAAATTCTGTGGAAGTGAGTCTTGCAGTACCAATGTTTTTAGTGTGGCAAAATTAGAAATGCATTCATTTATGTTCATGTATGTCATTATGATTATGTTCTCATGATCTGTGTTAAACTTTCAAATTATTAATAAATAGTATCAAATATGAATATGTTAATTGATACAAATGAATGAAAAAATATATGAAAATATATCAAATGCTACAATATTTACATATATACCACTTATATAAGCAAGTTTTCAGTCCATACAAATTATCATTTTGTTTAACGTTAATGTAACATTTTATTATGTATGGATGCACATACAGACTTACATGTCGTGCATGTACAATTAGCATGAATGACACACAGTAACCGTTTCAACCTCATCGCTTGGTGACATCCTGTAGCGACTGAAAGAAAACAAAAATGACTAACATAAACTTCCATCTTATATAGCTCAAATACACTGGCTTAAGATACTGTTTCAAATGAAATATTACCTTCCTCAATGCAGTGACAAAATAAAGTGATTTCCAGTCCAAAACTGTACAGGGACTGCATCAATAACATAAAATTTTGACAATTTCATAATCTTTTTTGGTTTGAGACATCCATTGTATACAATATGAGTCAATTTGGAAGATACATTTTAGTTACACAATACTTTTGTTGATGTAATGAAAAGTAAATAAATAAAATCAATGCCTGCAGATTTTGGTTTATTCTCTACCCATCAGTATGCCAACCACATGTACAGAGGTAATAAATACAGCATTTATGTTACATAGCATACGAGAAGTCAGAGATCTCAAACACTTCTTTAAATGTATTCTATTACATAAAAATTCTTTGTTTTACAATAAACAGGCAAAATTTGTGTAAAATATAAACTTAACATAAATGACGTGCACAGCTACAAAAACAAACTACACTGATATCACTTGTTTCTTAAATATGTCCAGACAAAATATGATTGATGTTCAATCAGATTATTTATAATATAAATGAGTTAGTTACCTCCTGGTCCCAGCCTTCAGCTTCACCAGCCAACTGGTAGTGATGGCGACGAAGAGCAGAAAGTCGCAATCGTTCCTGACTCAGAGATGCCTCCAGTTCCAAGACTCGAACCTGGGACTCCATCTCCAGTCGCTTAGCCTGATGCAGTGATAAACAACTCATGTCTAGGTCCTCTGTTGAAACCATGTGGAAAAACAATGATTAATTAAAATATATTAACAATGTGCAAGATGTGGAATTACATTTCATCTCTTTCTCCACAGACCTGCAACTCTACACCACCCAGAACTGAGCATGCTCTAAAGTACAATGTGACTACTGTAAATAAGGTTATGTGACTATACAGAACCTTTAAGGTATTGGACCAGATCATGCTACAAACATTAAGAATTGTGAGTGATAATTCATTGTTTGCACATCTCCACGATAACCACTTCAAAAAAGAACAAATAATGCCCACTCACATTAACTGTTTAATTCTATAAACAACACAAATTCTCAGTTTTTCTTTACATCAACATAAACATGTGTACACACACATGCATACACATTACAGAACAAAGCATGAACATACCATTCTCCTCTATCATCTGCCCACATGCCTTGGCAGTAGCCACCACTCCACCTGTAGCCTGAGTGACACCTTTTGATGCTTGTGAAAGAGCCGACATATTTTTGCTGTTGCGGTCGGCTTTCACACGGCTTGCAACCACAAGCTGTGCTGTGCTGGCTGCAATCTCCTGTGATGCCACTACAAGCTGCTCAAGTTTACCTTGTCCACTCACTACTTTGTTTGCTGCCGTCCTGAAAGTACACACAGTCTAAAACAGCCTTCAGATAAACAAATCTTCCACAAGCTCAAATATCAACCAAGTGTGTGACTTTTAACTTTAATATTTTCCACTTATCATGATATAAGAACAGAAAGTACATACAAAAGGAACTTTGCACCCATTCCAACAGCTTTGGCTGCTGATATTAAGCCTTCTGTCCACTGATGATTTCGTTTGTAAAACTCCTTTGCTGATGCTGTACCCTATGGACAAAATGACAGGTATTATTGTACTCCAAAACAATAAGGAAATATCTACCGACTCCATGCATCAGAATACAACTCAGAAGCAGAAAATCATTCAGCTCTACATGAAATTCCCCAAGTGTTATGGAACATTAAAGTTCATTTTCACATTCACTGCCACTGGACCCTAACTCTGGGCCAGTTGTGTCCACTTCATACTTTAAAACTCCATTTGTTTGAGTTCCATATAAAATTGTGTAGGCATGTCTCATGTGCCTCATACATGCTACATGTCTTTTCTATTTCATTCTTCTTGTTTGAAAACACATTGATGTGTATGAAAACAATCATACATTATTGCTCCTTGGTCTCAGTCAAACCAGTTGAGGTGTCAGAGATGATTACCCAACTGCAGACCACTGAGGTCTTAAAATGCCACATGGTAATGTCCTTCACACACACGTGCTCACAAAGGTGATCGATGAAAATAAAAATTACTTGAAGAAAAACCTACCTAATGCCATTAACCCCATCACAAACAATACACAGACTTTCCCGAGAATGAACTCAGGCCATATCATGCATCACCAGTATTTCCTCATTTTGCATCTCTCCGGCAACATGAGAGAATTCCAAGTTTCACTCTTTTTTATGCATGTGTTTCATGCTGTCATCAGAAGGACAAAATCATAACATGAAGACAGCTAATAAATTTTTCAAAATGTGACAAAATATAGATACTTGTAAATTACAACAAAAACCCTAAATTACATTCATGTACAAGTTGAAGAGCAGCCTAAATCTGAGGATGCTGACACCATTCACTTCAGAATCTTTCCATTAAAGTTATATTAACTGGTAACATTACTGATAAGAGACACACAAAGGGCTGATGTCACGATCAGAATCTTCTATCTTCACGTCTCTACATAAAAACCTGAAGATTAAAACACTGAAAATTAAAATTGTACCTATTGATTCACATGGGTGTGTATCTCTCAGCCAAAGTAATTCAGGGTGTTGGATAACAGGGTGCTCTGGAGAATATTTTGAAGTGAAGAAAATTACAAAATGAGGAGCATTATAATTTACACTATTCACCAAATATTGTAGGGTGATAAAATTAGGGATAATGGGAGGGGTATGTAAAATGCACGCACTATGAGAAATGCATACCAACTTTTAGTCAGGAAACTTAAATGGAACACAGAATTTTGGAGACCCGGATAGGAATAGAAATAACAAAATTTTATAGATCTAAGGTGTAAGGGGTGTAAACTGGATTAAAATGGCTCAAGATGGCAAATATTAATAGGCTTTTGTGGATACTGCAATGAACTTCCAAGCTATATTAACATTTTGTAATCAGCTGAATGACTATCAGCTTCTTGAGAAGAATTATGTCCCACAAACTAGTTAATTATGATTCTCCACCCTCCTGTCCTCTCTGCATCTTAAGGATAAAGAAATTATCCTCTGAAGTGGAGACAAATACAGGAGAAAATTTAATTTATTATCAATGGCATCTGACCTGCTGTCTGTCAAGAGTGTCTTGCAGACAGACAAAACAAGGAACTAACCTTTCCTTGAGCAACAATCTCAGCCTGCAGTAACCGTGACTTCTGTACCAACACTCTGATTGCTTGCATGAGGTTTGTACATGAATCCAAGATCTTCTCATTCACTTCAAGCTTGATCCCTGAGTCTGCTGCTCTGGATTTACTCAACATTTCCTGACAGGGAACAGATATGCATTCATATAGAGTTAAAAAAAAAGTTTATGGTGGTAACTAATTAACTGCTGTAGTTACACTGTAGTTCATGGCACTCAAGGCATATGCTATCATTGTGCACATAAACATACCAAAAGTTCTATATCCATATATTCTTATATATTTTATAATTACTGCTACCACATACAGATAGATACAGGCATAAATTCTTGAGTGATGAGAAATGTAATTTGTGCTATGAAGTTTAACAACAGTCTTTTATTTCTTAATTGTGCATAAAAAATTTGTAATACTGGAATCCAAAATACTGAATTACATGTCAAATATGATAATTTTAGTCATGTTCAATATATCAATTCCACACTTAACCATTTAAAGACCTGCATTAGCACACACAAATGCCCCTAGGAAAACACCTTTAGAAATTCATTTTATATGTTCAGGCAACAAGGAAATTTCATGCATTTTCAAGACATGCTGCAGAATCTCTGTGTTATTTTCCACAGAAGTCCACTTATTCTGTAATTTTCATAAATTCATATTCATAATTTTTTTTCTTTTTAAACAATACTCACGTTTTTAATAAATTGTGTACTAAAATGTAAATACCCACTGTGGAAGGATAGGGGTTAATTACAGCATAATGTAAACAATTTGGTGACCTTTAACAAAATAATACACAACAGACCTTATACTTACTGCTATCCTACCGGCAGCCTCCTCGATTGCCTTGTCCATAGTGGCAAGCTCTGACTCAACCAAATCACCAATCAGTTCTGCAGAATCACCTTTAAGAGTATCTGTCAGCTTCTGTATTAGGTCTGCCACCTCTGCTACTCTGACCTTCACTGTGGCCACATTACCGTCCACATCATCAGCATTATTTAGATTCTTTATGCTGGCCAGTAGGTTCAAAGCTGAGGTTCCAACCAATTTACACACTTCAGCTATGTCTGTAAAGTTAACATTTATAATCAGATATATACCAATACTTTTATGTTTCTTGGAATACCTAATTTTCTTCACTACAGTCATGGCCAACAGGACACAATGGATTAAAAAAGGCTCATTCACTGTTTTCTCACTCATGTATCACAGCACAAGATAAGAAATGTGTATACAATAGCACAAAACCAAAGGAAATGGATCTTTTTGGAAATCTAGGCACAGATGGGGAGGAAAATATCACAACAGATCCCAAATAAATATGACATGGCCTGGAATAAAGTGGTCTGTGACAAGGTCCAATAGTAGTAACCTGTTAATATAGCAAGGAATCACTGGTTTACTACAGGTATGGAATTTCTTGATATGCTTCTTAAGAAGTGTGACCCTAGTGCTAGTGCCACAAGACAATGACATGTTCGCCTGAAATGAGATAAAAAGTGGAGCACGTAAATGCAAGCATCAGATTCGATGTAGTTTCGTCTGCCAGTCTTCCTTATTTTGTCACATGCTGAGGAACATTTATACCATCATCCACTGCTGCTCATCAGAAAACATTGCAAGGTATTGGTTCTGTGAAGACATCAACACACACACATATTATCCTGACTCACATTACTGAGGGTACTGAGGAAAACAATTTCATCAACATGTACATAAATGCACATGATAAACAAAAAAATTGAAAACATTTTACACACTCTAACACATAAATTAAACTATATTTATATTTTATACTTCAGAATCCTTCACAGAGGGAATATGAGCATTGAACAGCTTGATAATTACAGTTTAATGGTTGAAACCTGCAGCTGGTGTACGCACTAAAGGTCTCAGCCTGTACAAGTGAACTGATGGTTAAAAAAACTTATAAGCTTATAATTTTTATACCACTCTCAGCAGAACAGAAAGCTTCAATACAAACTGGTACTTACGTTCTCCAAACTCAATATCAGGAGATGTGTTAGAAGTGGTCTTCCCTCGCAGTATGTAATTAGCAAGTAGCTGAGCTACACATATAACATTCCGAACTAGATTATCAATTGTTGCAGCATTTGAACAGTAAGCCTGAAATGAGCTACTAAGGTCATTTAAGGAATTTTGAACTGGATCTATCAGGCCTCGAAAATAATCTGCAACAAGCAATGCCAACAGTCGGGTAATTATGACAACATGCCCTGCACAACCACATTTTACACAGCCATTACAAGCACAAAATTAGTTTCATAATTAGAATTTAGGTTGTTCAGAAGAATGCAATGATTTCCATTTTTTAAATGCTAATCACCAGAAAAATCATCATCATCATCATCTTCTCCTCCTCCTACTCCTCAGATGGTACTACAGTTCATTCAGACCTTCGCCTCCTTAATGGACTTCTCCCAGTCAGCTCTGTTTTTTTATCTCCCTTTCCAGTTTTTAATTTTGCATTTAATAATATCTGTTTGTATACAATTAATCACCAGACAAATATAAGCTAAAAAAAAGGGTATGACTATTGTTGTTGTTCAGTAATTTTAAAAAATCATGTACATCCAAAAAGACTTTTTCACATTTTTCATTACAAATACTGTAAGGATTAAAGTGGTTGTAAATGACCTGTAAATGTGGAAAATTATCTGAAAAACAGACACTTGTAAAAGTATTTTCTTGTAACTAATATTACACACACTAGCTTGTCTACCAAAATATGCTTCTATGGAACCCTCACAGTAGAGAGTTCCTTCTAACATTGAACCTTGTAAAAGATCTGTGAACAACATAAGTACCCTAACACAAGCTCAATCAAGAATATTTAATACTAGAAACTGTAAAGAGTAATTTCCACAAACCAATTACATACCTGGTGTACATGTAACAGCAGAAATGGCTGGGTTGTCAACTTCATGAATTGATTTTTGTATTATATCTTCTGCTTGTGATATACATGTCACTAGAAGAAAGTAAGTCAAATAACACAAACATTATACAAAATTACTATACAAACTAAGAGTAAGTACTGTGCGTTAAAACTACCTACAAGGTAAGACCTGGGGCATTACTTCTCAAAATATGACCCTGTGTGAGCAGAAAAACACATAGTTTACAACCATGTTCTGTTATACTGTGCCTTTCCTAGAACAGGCCATGAAGGTATAGAAGGGGGGGGGGGGGATAATTATAAATCTACTATTTCTTTAACTTTAAAAAAAGAAGAAGGGAGAATATC
>Ga0136643_10003458_pt1 | contig 21288 bp, 14 predicted proteins | sample TergutLab28metaG_FD_96883 | JGI IMG/M metagenome (GOLD analysis project Ga0136643, IMG submission 96883) | Labiotermes labralis P1 segment gut microbial communities from Petit-Saut dam, French Guiana - Lab288 P1 (version 3) (version 3) | ecosystem: Host-associated > Arthropoda: Insects >...
AATACTTTTTATTGCTGGGAGTATTGTAATTTTATCTTGCATTGTTTAGTCTATGACGTTTTCCATATCTTGTATATAAGATCAACGGAAATAAATACATTGATTGATTGATTGATTGATTGACTAATACAAACATGCTTTAATTTCAAAATCGGGTACCTCAGCAGCCTAGTGTGGAATGCTGTACGGTCATACTTTTGACAGAAGTAACTCAGAAAATAAACGTAATTTTTTTAATAAAATAATTAATATGGTGGAAAAAAGAAGAAAAATTCTTTACCCTGGAATATTTAAATTCTAACCTTAAGTGCCTGCATTTCATTTTCTTGTCTCTCTTGCACAGACTCCATGCCGGCTAAAGACAAATCACATCTTGCCAGCCTAAAAGTACACATACAATGTAATATTAGCTTCTCACGTTCAAAAAGTCCACGCCAACACTCCCGTAGATGATCCTTTGAAAACCACAATGACAGTCCCAGCCACAGGCACGGGTATCACATCAAAGACAACACGAGTGCTATTTTCTTCCACGGCTATTTCTCGCTGGTCAGTGCTGCCTGCGCAAACTTACTCTAATCCATGGTAAAAACTGCTTCATGCACCGAGTGCGACGATGGTGTCAAGGACGAGACATTCGTTAGCAGGACACAGGCGTGAGATTCCGATCACGGACTACTAGCACGTAACGGACCATGGGCTGTATCACAGTGGTTGGAGTGGGTCTGAACTCATGTATTTCTGAGGTCACGTTCGTGTACCATATTTTTCTTTTGTTCGGCTTCAAAGGGTAGTGTTGACGTTCTGGGAGACAAATTTCTGAAGTTAAGTCTCTCGGACTATTACGTCGTATAAATTTGGTAAACAGTTTCCGAAAGTTTAAAATTCATCACGATTTTGCGACCGTGCGAAGGGGCTAGGCTAATCGACGTAATAATATGTGATACCGACAGATATACTTGTAAAAGTCAAGTCGATCCTGTGCCCATCACATAGCCAATTCGTGCAGGGGACGTACAGCTGCTCTGATTCATTTCCTCCGCGCTAGATGGGAGTGAGGGGTCAGCTTCATGCCTCACTCTTTTTATCATGGAATAAAATTATGAATATGCGTATCATGATTGAACGAAAAATGTCGTGAATAATAATAATAATACTACTAACTGAACATAATTACACGTGTACTTTGTTGGGTAATATATAAGTATATATACGATGCACACGGACTTACCCCAAGTACAGATTCCGAGATGTCTTAAACATGCGAGACAAAATTGTAATTGTGGCAAGAAAACTGTCTTTTGCTGTAAAATTGTAAACACACATTTATTATTTTCTTAATGTCGCATTTGAGAAGAGAACAGTAATTTTTCATATATATTCTTCTCGATATAAATATTGTTTGTATTTTGTGACATGTTACGAATCCTTGGTGGAGGCCTGTGAAGGATCTATCAAACTAAATGAATTTTGTTTCATTCTGTTGTTGCCACATAGTAAAACATAACTGAGACAAACATAGATCTTCTATATTTTATTGTTGCTATTAATACTTGTGACAAAAACCAGTTTTCTCTATGTATTGACATTTATTTCTCAACAACCAAAACTTCGGCTTTTAAAAATGAAAGAAGATAATAAATTCAAACTTTTGCAGTGAATCAGTGCGGTTCGTTACATGTAACTACACATATATCGATTGCCAATGTTAAGGACGACTTCAGAGCACTCTATGGTCGGTTATGATAAGGATTTCTGAACGGTATCTATGTACTGACAAAAGAACAACGGAATGCGTGAAGCATTTGTAGAAGCATATGTGGATTCAGAGGGTTACTAATCAACGAAGTACTTACAACAAAATACTTACCAAGTGGAAGAGAGTGTTATGTCAAGACAGATAATGAGCGAGGAAAGCCATCCGAGGACCTTGTATGTAGGGAATTTGGATGCTTCGGTATCCGAAGATCTTCTGTGTGCCTTGTTCTCGCAGATTGGACCCGTCAAAGGCTGCAAAATCATCCGTGAGCCCGGAAATGATCCTTACGCCTTCTTGGAGTTCACGAACCATCAAGGGGCCGCTACTGCATTGGCTGCGATGAACAAGAGATTATTTCTTGATAAAGAGATGAAGGTAAACTGGGCTACTTCACCAGGTAATCAACCTAAACAAGACACTAGTAATCACTACCATATATTCGTTGGCGACCTGAGCCCAGAAATCGAGACGCAGACGCTTAGGGAAGCTTTTGCTCCTTTTGGAGAAATTTCCAACTGCAGAATAGTAAGAGATCCACAGACATTAAAATCAAAAGGTTATGCTTTCGTGTCTTTTGTCAAGAAGGCAGAGGCAGAGAGTGCCATAACTGCAATGAATGGTCAGTGGTTGGGTAGTCGAAGCATTCGAACAAATTGGTCTACAAGGAAACCACCACCCCCAAGGAGTGAGCGACCCCGCCATGGAAATGCAAAAGCTCCAACATTTGATGAAGTATATAATCAGTCAAGTCCTACAAATTGTACTGTTTATTGTGGTGGATTTATAAATGGAATTACTGAAGAATTAATGCAGAAAACATTTTCACCTTTTGGCACTATCCAAGACATTCGTGTATTCAAAGACAAGGGCTATGCATTCATCAGATTCTCGACAAAGGAGGCAGCCACCCATGCTATTGAGGCAATCCATAATACAGAGATCAATGGGCAACCAGTGAAGTGCTTCTGGGGTAAGGAGACTGGTGATCCCAACCATGCTCAAAATACAGGGCAGGCTCCAGCTGGAACCCAGTACCCATATGCATATGGTCAACAAATGGGATATTGGTATCCCCAGAGCTACCAAGCAACTGCAGCGACAGCAGCTGCCGCACAGATGCAGGGCCAGTACCTGCAAGGTATGCAGAGCTACCCATATGGACAGTTTGGCTACCAACAGGGCTACATGGGCAGGATGGGAATGCAGGTGCCCACCTGGCAGGGCATGCCAGCACAAGCACAAGTTCCAGGCACAGCACAGCAAATGGCTGCAGCAGCACAGGGTGCCGCAATGCAACAACAGGGTGCAGGCATGATGGCTTACACCATGCAACAGTTCCAGACACAGTGATGAGCAGAGACCACCTAGCTCATGCATACAGTGAGAGATATCGGTTAAATTATGTGTGATGCATATATTCACTATATTGACAACTGGTGAGCTGCTAAGAACAGGAAATTTTCATCTCAAGGCAAAGACTTGTCATTACATCAGTCATGATTAGGTCTTGCCCCAAAAAAATGGAATTGGAAGAAAGATGGTTTTGGCTTCGTCCAGTCTGAAAGTGGGATACCTTATATAATGACAAAACCATTTTTTTTACTCCACCATTTTTTTTATCACACACTTGTGTTGTCATGATTTGTGTAAAATATAAACATTGAAATGAAAACCTGTCATGTATTATTTTATCATTGCATCAGTATGTGTACTCTGATTCATACAGAACACCACTCAGTTTTGTTACAAGTTGAGCAAGGCAGGTAGTGTTCAGTTAAAATTTAAAATACCGAAGTATATTTGAAATGTATTCAGTGATAACGATTGTGTAGAATTGCTAGAGTGCGCTAGCATAATGTCTGATCCTATATAGCCATGGTCCTGCCTTCTTTTTTCTTGAAGAAATCAAAGTGAAATGGAGGGCCATGGTATACCCCACCAGCAGGATAAATCTCATATGGTGGCAAAATACAAGTATGTAAGTTTGTCCAGCTGTGTGGAGAAATGTGCTGTTTGGATTCAGTGACAAAGTGATGATTATTTGATTGCATGTACCTCTTTAATTCAGACATTGTGACTTTTTTCAGTTGTGTCATATACAGTTTGATGCTCATGCAAGAAAAGTTGACCCTTATTGTTAGATCTTGGGCTTTAAAGCAGAGACTCTTCCTGCTGGTAATCTCTGTTTTAAAACAAGTAAGGCATTCACTAACAATAAAGTAAAACTAGATTTAAGTTCCAATCAATAATTGTCACAAAGCATGTATCTATGAAGGTAACTGTGCTGAATTTGATTCTTCTTGATTGTTATAATAAAATATTTGGGTCTGGGAGCATTGTCTTTGTTCTCAACTTTCGTAGTTTGTAAAGTTTAGTACGGTGGTAAATACTAACATAGAAAACAAGATGACGCCTGTTCTGAAATTCATGTTTATGAAAGGAAACTCTTTTCTTCTGAAGTGTTGCTTTTCTTGTAATAAATTGTGGATAAAAGGGTGTTATCTACAGTTACTTGGCTACTTTGTGGGTAGATGCAGAATGGATTTATTTAAAGATGTTACGGCCTGCTTGTGGAGGAAGTTGGGGTGGGGTGGGGGGGCTTTTTGGAATGTATGGATAGCTGTGTTTGTCCACAAACACACTGTTACAAGTTGTGAAAAAAAGAATACCATTTTATGGGCATGAATCATGGAAGTTTGTCTCTTCAGATTTGAAACATGTTAAGTCGTGGACTGAGCAACTCGCTACTTCTCATGTCCTTGTGCAGGGTGCAGTACCTGAGCAGACATGGGTAGAGTGCAGAAGATAAGTTAGCAATAATGCTCATCTTAACAGTTTATTCCCGGTCTTGTTATTGGCGCAGTGGCATTCAGTATTTGACGTTCACAGGCTAGCATTCATGTTATTGGATTTGAATTCCAAGGACTGATCCATAGTGAGCAGCGATATACCAATGCAGCAGCATCCCAAAACCACATGGTTATCCAAGGATTAAGTGCGTTGTTTTAAAAAGAAGTATGTCCTTTATGGACAAGAAATCTCTACTGATTGTTGGTGGCTTGAATGTATTAACCAAATGGTTTGTGAAACTTCTTTTTGCAGTTTGTTTTACAATATGTGAACCAATTAAAGTAATCTGGAAGGTACAAAAGTTGTAGTCTAGAACACGCATTGTTGTGAATATTTGAAAGCACATTGAGTAAATGTGTGACAACCATATGTCCTTTTAAGGGTAATTTATACATCTGAATTCTGAAATTTGACATAAATTGACTTCCCATACACCACTATTTATGCATCTTCAGAAGTACAGTTCAGCCTAAACTTTGGTCAGATGCCAAAGCTGTGACAGCATACTAGCATTGATGGACCTCAATTACCTATGTTTCTTAATTTCAGTAGTAGTTACATTTTCCCATGCATCTTCAATGTTAGCACTGTGTGAATTTGAAAGTGATTCAAGCCCCAGTTCTACACGTAGATGTTGGAGGCACCTGTGGTCTTACCTCCGCAATGCAAGTAATGTATGAGAGTTATTCTAAATTGGCATGGAGCATCAATAAGAAATGTAATTGGGAGGGTAGGAATAATTAACTGGAGTGAGGTGCCACAGAATGTCTAATGAAAACATATTGACTTGTATAAATTCCTGTTTCTTTTGAATTTTAAAATCTAAAATCAAATTAGTGATATGCAAATACTTTTGGGCTGAGTACACATTCACCAGTATGAACAGGATGAATTTTCATGATGGGTTTACTATTCTGCAATGATAAAGCTTCAAGAATCCACAGGGACATTACCTCATCACTGGAAATCATATTTTAACATTATTCTGTAGTACAAGCAAGAAATGTACACACAAATGGCGACTGAGAAGTGACTTGAATTTTGTATTTTGACCATCCATACAAAAAAAAAATGAACTGTACTCATAGAATCCATTTTATTGTAGCATTCACATATTTTAATTTTCATATTACCATAAGACAAAATTAAAAGCAATTAAATGCGACTACAGAGCTGATGTCATCCTCAAGGTTACCGTTATTGTCAAAATGAAGCTATTAGAATTCACTGAACTATGTTTCAGATTAAAGCATTATCTGTAAAATACAATATATACTAATATGTATATAATTTAAATTCTTATGTATTTTGTTATTCATTATGTTTTGCAGGTATCTGAAGATTTGTGAATAACTTGTGTGGGTTAAATCACTTAATTATGTGACATCCATTGATTTCCTTCCTTATTGTATATCAGTTTTTTCTACAGTTATTTCTGTGGCGTATCTCCCATGTTTAGCCAACATCTCCTCCTTTGAAGGGAAAGTGTAGTCTTATGAGATTACCATGCTCTGTGTGTGTCCTATTTAATCTAATGGACCAGTTAACCAAACATTATGAAATTTGGTATGGACATTATGCTACTGGAACCCACCCCAAGGCTGAAATTTTTAATTTGCTTCAACATGTAAAACGTGTGTGGATGCACAAGGTTTTGAAGTGTGAAGTAGACTGTGTAAGTTCTGCTTAGGGGAAACACGAGCTAGGAAGCACCTGTGCTGGGTATGCTCGTAGTAAATATTTTCTTTACCATTTCCAATGTGAAAAGGGTAACTATGAATATCAGTGTCATGTGTCTACACAAATTAATTTTATAACAGTATTCATAACAGGAAGAAATTTGTGCATCTTCAAGTAGAGAAGTAGGATTAATGAGTTCTTCCCAGAATTTCTTTGTTAGTACTAGTGCTATTTATATAAATGATATTGCTTTACTGAATTTTCATATTATTCCCAGTTCTGTTTCACAGCTTGTTTTTATATTTTGCTACTTTCAGTCCACTGTGGTAACTGTTCTGACATACCTTAATGAAGATGTGTTTTGTGTCAGTTAATGCTGTTAGGTTACCCTGAAATGTCTGCTAGTTGCATTTATTGTAATGCTAAGTCACCTCATGTCTGCTGGCACTGCTAAGCTGGATAGTGTCTTCCTGCTATAAATTAATTTCTAATCCTATTCAAAACACTATTCTTTCCCTCTCACAGTTGATATAAACTGTTGCCTTGTTTACATCTACATGATTTTATTTGCCACTCATATTTACTTTTGGCTAATCTGTTATGTCTTTTCTGTTTACCATACCGGTGCTGACTGTTCAGACTGTGCATGGAATAGTGCATGGAATATTATGTGTATTATATACATGTACACATTGTAACGTTCTTACTTATCTTCCAGTGATCTGTCTGGTGGCCTATGTATGATTTGGTACATTCTAAGCATGTCAGAGTATATAACACTGTGGTATTATATGTCATACATTTTGAACTGTTGTATTTATTAGTTTCTGAATTGTGTTGTTTTGAAGGTCATTCTGAGATCTGTATTTGTTTTCAAATATAATCCTCACAGTATGTTAAAGTGACCTATTCCTTTGTAAATCAACCTTATTCTTCCATTTCACTTTGATTTACTTGCTACTTGTTTGTCCATTTTCAGTATCTGTTTCTGATTTCTTATCTATATTTCTTCATAGTCTGGAGAAAATGCATGACATTCCAAAAACAACAGAATAAGAATGTACAGTACCCTAGCTTTTCTGACAGCTTTAGATGGGGTAAAATTGTAAGACAAAACCAGTAATGTGGTGTCAAAATGAAATTTAGAGATTAACAGCAAATTACATTTAGATGGACTATAAAAGACATGATGCATGAACTAAAAACAAAACCAATACTAGACAGAATTAGGAAAAATACCTCAGTTTGAACTCTCAGCTGTTGATTGCCACCCTAACATTGTTCTAACGACAGTTAAACATTTCACATGAACTTCAAATATACAGCTTTCATAGGAAAAATTAGAAAATTCAAATAAGATGGAATGGTTACATGCCAGAGTAAAAGATGAATAAGGTAGAACTGTAAGAACAACATAATTCTGGAACGTTCACTCCCTTTCATTTATTATCTGAAAAGAGAATTTGAATTTTCATAAAATAATGGTCATAGCAAGACATGAAATTATGTCAGATGGGAAAAATCTTTAATAATAAAAATAAGGGATTTTGGTAATCTTTGTGTATTTATTGAAGATCATAGTTTAATGCTTAATATAACATACAAGTTCAGAAATATATACAAAAATCCTTTTATCTCAAAAACCATAAGACTGTTGGAAAAAGTATGTTCTGTTCTTTCTTACAACTTTTGTTCAAAACACACACACACACACATACAGGTTGTCACAGGAGTTAAGGTCACTATTTTAGGATTTAATTCCAGAGCTGATTCGGAGTCAAAAACGTCATATACACATGGGTCCAATTGGCAGCGGTTCAGGAGTTATGAGTTTTTAAAGTACAGTAAATAAATTAGAAGGGAAAGAGGAGCATTGTGCATTTATTGAGATGTGTTATTAAATGTACAGTTATAGATTCGCCGTTCAGCACTCAAGCAAATTGTTCGAAGTGTCCTCCATCTGCTTGGATGCATTTTCCGACTCGTGTTACCAGAGAACTTGTAAACTTACGAAGAACTGCAGCGTTGTTGATGCTTCTTGCAGCGCTGAGAATTCGCTTCATTGGTTCTTCTCTCACGTTCACCTTGTGTGCATACACCATAGTTTTCATGTAACCCCATATATGGTAATCTAATGGGTTCATATCCAGTGACCATGGTGGCCAATTCTGTGCACCGCCTCGACCAATCCATCAGTTTGGGAATTTGTGATTCAGATACTGCCTGATGACCTGACTGAAATGAGGTGGTGCTCTGTCATGCTGGTAATACATCTGTTGTCGTGTTTGTAGAGGAACATTCTAGAGTGCTGGCAGTTCATCTTGCAAAAGTTGGCATAAATATCACTGTCAGACATTGCAGAAAAATGTATGGACCAATGAGTTGGTCACCAATGACACCACACCACATGTTTACGGAAAAGTGATGTTGGCAGTTGCTTTCGAGAGTTCCATGAGGATTATCACGATCCCAGTAATGGGAGCTTCTTGTAAGGCAGTATCTGAATCATGAATTCCCAAATCGATGGATTGGCTGTGGCAGTGCACAGAATTGGCCACCTCTGAACCCATCAGATTACCATGTGTGGGGTTACATGAAAACTATGGTGTATGCACAGAAGGTGAACACAAGAGAAGATCTAATCAAGCGAATTCTCAGCGCTGCAAGAAGCATCAACAACACTGCAATGCTTTGTAAGGTTACAAGTTCTCTGGTCACACGAGTCAGAAAATGCATTCAAGCAGACGGAGGACACTTCAAACCACTTGCTTGAGTGTTGAACAGTGAATCTGTAACTGTACATTTAACAACGTAGCTCAATAAATGCACAATGCTCCTCTTTCCCTTCTAATTTATTTACTGTACTTTAAAAACTCACAACTCCTGAACCGCTGTGAATTGGACCCATGTATATGACGTTTTTGACTCAGAATCAGCTCTGGAATTAAATCCCGAATTAGTGACCTTCACTCCTGGGACAACCTGTATATATATATGTATGTATATATATATATGCAGAACTTCACATAAAGTGCCCCTAATTTTGTCCAATTTTAACCAAAATTATAATGTGTCAGCAGATTTCAGTAAAAATCCTAAGTTCATGGTATGGCTCTGATACATGCAGACAGACACACAGAAATGATTAAGCTAGCAGTCACCACTTTGCAAACACATTTGAAAAAATATTTAATCTCTACAAAATTCAAAACAGCGGTAGAGTAACCGTGCATAATCTGCATTTTATTTTAATCTTTATGACTGTTGGTAGGATGTACTTGAAAATTTAAATGAAATGTAACTAGTGTATTACAATTAGAAAGCAGTCAAGTGAAATTCAGTGGGCAGGTCTGAAGACTTTTAGGTATGGAAATTATATATCTCTAGAGGGAATATGGGTTAGAGAATGATGTTTTTTAAGTTTCATTGTTTTCTCCTTTCAGATCCCAGCACTTCAATGGGGATGTGGGGCATAATTTTGTTCTATGTGTGACTTTACCCAGATAGGGCCAACATAAACTGAGAACTGAAACAGCCACACAGAGGGAGACACTTGCCTACTATAACATACTTATTTAAAAACATGGGGAAGAAGAAAATAATGTGGTTACAAACTGAAGAAGCATTGCTGGCCAGATAATTTGTGTCCTGTCCTTAGCTGTGGCTGTACAAGTCTTTGGAGACAATTACAGTTGTTCACGATCCATATCAATTTGAACAGAGGTCAACACAGTCATCTCTATGGGCCTTGCATATGATGATTGCTGCAATCCTTCTCATCTACATAATACAGATTCTAAGTCTGACTTATAAGAGAAAATCTGTGGTGTGCAGAATGATGCTTTGTCTTGCAGAAAGTGGTGATGTGGGTATAGTTGTACATACTCAAAAGGTGACCAAGGTAAAATGGAAGGGATATGTACAAATGTATTTCATCTTTCAGGGAGCATTATTTCCTTTCTGAAGGTATGGTTCAAGATACGGGTTAATGTGACATGAGTCTATGGAGTGCACTGAAACACAATATCATATAACCCATTTCTATGTGTGTGTATATATATATATATATATATATTCTTTACATTACAAAAAGCAGATATATTAACAAATGTTCTTTAAATTTGAGGAGTGTCAAAGAAAATAAAAGCTTCACAATAGCAATTATGTCAGTTTGCAACCTCAGTTTAAAAAATCACATTATATGAAAGACATGCATAAAGAAGACCTGAAAAATTCAAAATATTAGGGAAAAGGTACAGTGCAGCATTTTAAATAAATGCAGCCCAGAGAGAAGAGGCAGAGCTTTTCCTATCACAAAGGAAGGATCAAGAACAGCTGCACTCTAGATCTTCCATCTGTGCTTTATTCTATATCTCTGAAGGAGATGACATTCTTTATCTTCCTCTCACTCTTCCAAAGATGAACAATGAGAAGTTCCAAATTCTTTTCACAAATGGTGAAATATTGTAGGACACTAATACTAAGTCTTTTAACAAATGTTCTCAACATACCCGCCACATGCTGCTGCTTGGTTCAGAGTAGCTGCATTCAAGTGGGGATGGGGGAAGGATGGAGAGTGACAAGTTGAAATGGGATCATCATGTGATGTGTATTGCATACTTCAGATTTATAGGCTAAATCTGTGGAGACAACTGCTACTAGCCACAAACTCTGCTAAACAATTACTTTTTGATATTGTCAGTATTATATTTTACACTATAAAATATAATCAATATGTGGGGGGAGGGGCCTCATGAAAATGAAAAACAGGTGGGTGCTTCATCTCTTACAACACTGTTCCAAAAACATCTTAACAAGAGTTTCTAACGACTGCCATGCAGTCTTAATTAACTTTACAGGTAATGATGCTTGAAAATGTGTTCCGCATATAGTAGTTAAAAATAAACTGTCATTACAACACAATCAGATTGTGCACTCTTACAAACTTACATGATTCATATACATATATATACATATGCACTTGTTTGAATTAAGATTTAATTGACATGACAATTTAAATATTTATATCTATTTACAGCTACTTGATTTAGGAGGGACATTGCATGTAGATGGAAAGCTTAAATCTACCATGGCAAGGATCCATAAGATTATTTGTTCACATGTGAGACCCCTTGCTCTTGGAATTGCTCTTTTTTTTCTCACACAACAGCTACCCAAGCAGCAGCCAGCTAGAGTTTACATACCATATGAACGTCTTCAATACATAACACTTAACAACAGAAGGAATAACTTATTACATAAAGCACACACAAACTGTCTCCATATAAAAGTAGCAAAACAAGTTTGTAAGGCAATGGAACCAAGAGAAACAAGATTGGTTCACCACCTCAGTTCCACTGAACAGTAACAGAAAAGCAATGTTTCTTTTTCTTCATGTCGTGAGGCCTTGAAGTTGGTGTTCAACATGTACACCCGGTGTGTATTGCAAAACAACTAAACAAGTTAAACATGTGGCACACCTATCACTACAATCTACGACTGAGTTACACATGCTTTTTTGAGCTATTCACCCACTGACTCATTGCTCATAGGGTGGCAGAACCAGCTGCGCTGAGTCCAAAGTAATTATACACAAATATCTATAAATTTATTTCCAATACAATAACAATGAAAACAACAAAACTAACAATTTACATACATTTAAAAGAAAAGTTCAGGACTATGTCTATAGCATCATCTGACACTAATCTGAATTTACTGCAAATAAAACTACATTAATTCTAACAATACAGAGAAACCATGGTTCTACTTCTTAACTTCAGAGTTCTATAATTTGCTAATACCAGGTCTCACCAATCAATGGTATGGATTCCACGAGATTGTATGTTTCAACAGCATCACAGCCACCTCCACCAGCTGACAATCACAGACAAGCTTTGAACTGTTGGATTATTTCTTCAAACATCACGCAAGAAATCGGACCTCCAATATTAGTTTTATGCGACACTGACATGCAAATGCTCGCTGATGATGTACCAAACTGCTGCACCTGGCTCCTACAAACTGACATCCCCAAACTCCAAGTTCCACTTTTCGTACATAGCTAAACTATGTGGTGACACACTGCGTCGGATTCTCTTCAGTGAGTCTTGAAAATCTTGGAACATAATGTTGCGGACACTGCTAGGGTCCAGGCATCGAACTTGTTCTGGATTTAGTTCTGCCAATAACAAATAATATTTTAACCAGTGTAAACTATACAGACTTTTATAGTAATAATGCACTACACTGGAAGTGTATGTTCAGTTACATTTTTAAAATCAGTAGGAATGAGCAGTTGTGCCATGCCATATCTCAATCAGTTGCTTAGTCACTGACAATGCTGGGGTAATCCATGTGGGATTTGGAGTCGATAAAGTTGCAGTAGGGGCAGATATGGAGGCCTGGATTCAATCCTGGGGTAGTCAATGGGGATCTAAAGTGCACAAATGACAGTGGGTCAGATATGGGGTTCCTGGATTCAAAACTAGCGTAGTCCATGTCAGATCTGTAGTGAACAAAGTGCCAGTGGGGAAGGCTTTTCTCTCTAAGGATTGTGGTTTTTCTCTGCCAAATATCAACATTACTGTAATGCTCCATACTAATCTATCATCAGGAGCCATGAAAATATGCTCATTTGAGCCCACAATACCGAGGGGCTTTGTCTAACCTCACTCCTTGTACAACCATTCATACAGATGTTTGAAATGTTTCTGGAATCCACCCTGAAATGCAGTCTTTGAAGTCATTTACACCTCTGTTGAATCCTTGAAGTTGCATCCCTGCAACTGGGCCTTCAGGTGTGCAAAGAGTTAACACCACACTATGTGAGATCAAGAAAGAGTGGTGGACAAGAAAATACCCCATAACTATGCACGCAAAGTTGCTGCTGCACAGGAAGTGATCAGTACACCAAATCATTTTTACTGTCTCCTCTCACCCATGTTTTGAGACGCTTCTTCCACAGATACACAAGCACCTCCTTGCGTGTTTCTTCAGTGACAGTAATGCACAGTGTCCCTTTCAAGGTGTCTCAGCACAGCAGCTATAAGGAAGTGTCCTGACAGACGCAGGCTTTCCATGCAATAAAGGTGCTGTGATCAGAGACCCAAAAATGGGACACATGTACCACTTGGAATAAACTAATATTGCATTATGTGCTGTCAATTGATGAACGGTGTCTTCTGGGGTGTTACACCATGCAATTCCATAGAGAGTTACTGTGCTGAAGAATATTACTGCCCCATCTTCAGGGTAGAAAAATAAGCTATGTGGGAAAATGTGTACAGACAGAGAGAGAAAACAGAAAACAACAGAACTCTCGGAGTGAGCCAAAACAGCTCAGGGAAAACAGATGAAAAGATATAAATGCACAATTTTGAAAGCAGTGTCAGGCCACCAAGCCCAGTGTGAGGTGAGTACACAAACTATGTGAAATGACAGCTATGCTGCAGGCAGATGGCACTTGTGCAGAAAGGCAGATGAAGGAATGAAGTCAGTACACTGAGTCCTGTGAATGGAGACATGACATCAAATGCAGATGAGCCTATGCAGTGAGCTGCAAGTGGGGGAAAAAAAGAGGAAGAAAGGTGGTGAGTCAACGTACAGGAGCTTGCAGAAGAACCACTCTGCCAGTTGCAGGTGAAACTGTATATTAAACTTAAAGAGGAAGAAAGGAAACGCTGGAAAGAAAACTGACAGATTAACCCACAAAGGCAGTAAAGTGTACTTGTGCATCAGATGCAATGTGGAGATCTCCAAAACATGGCATATCCCCTGGGGGAAGTTTCTCGTTTCTCCAGGGGACAAGAGGCTTCCATGATTTGCTGTCTGGGCCCAACATGGAGAATCACATGACTAATGGTCTGAGCTCCACACCTAGAATTGCATTCAGGGACAGTGGGAAGGGTCGACTGAACCCTCATTTCTGTGCACTCTGCAGGGAAAAACAAGTTGAATATCACTGCCAAAAGTGTGAAGCAGCAGCATGAAATTGGCAAGATTTCTGCCAACAAGACAGGAGTTCAATGAACTAACAAGATCTTAAAAAATAAAAAAAATAAAATAAAAATAAAAAATCACACACAAACCCTAGAACAGAAAGAACCATCCTGCTACACACAGTCCAATGTGACAAGTCCACAGATGTGGACAGTATGACGAACATGAATGTGGGAATTATGTGGTAGGTGTTCAGCACGTAAAGGGGACCACACAAGGAGACAAAATTATCATAGAATGGTAGAGATAATACATGAAAATGGAAGAAGGAAAGAAAAACAATTCCCTTTGCATCCCTATCAGGATGTCAAATGACCTACCTGGAAAGGATGGAAGACTTGTATCATTGTCAAATTCCATAAATCTTCACCTAATTTTGCACTACACCCATTTAGTGAAAATCTTAATATTAGCCATTCCCATTTCCTCAGAGCCTAATTAAACATGGATTCCACTATGACAAGATTTGCTGCAAGGATTAACATTTGAGCATGATATAAAATCTTTGATGTGTAATTAGTCTCATCTCTAACTGAACAATAATTCTCTCTTTCTTGCAGCATACAAACAACACACAGGAATCCATACCATGGGCATTCCCTTCCACATTAACACCACCATGACACCACAACACATTACAACACAACACAACACTACACTACACAAAACAACACTTTTCTCTTCCATGCATTAACTTCAGAAGGCTGTTTTCTGAATAAAAAAAATATATTTTTAGAATTAAACAGTTTAGTATCCAACTAATGCACAATATATAATATGTAGATAAAATTAAAACTATAAAATATTTAAAATTGTTCCAACATGTTTTGGATCACAGACAATCCACCATCAGGGAGCCTTGTACAGTGCTTGGCTAAAAATTACAAGAATGATTCAATCACGTCTGTTGACATGAACAAGGTAGGTGTTATAGCAGCACATTCTGACCCATTCTGCGTGTGTGTAGTTCGCTGTATATTAGTGCCTTCATATACAGTGAACTACACACACACACAACGGGCAGAATATGCTGCCATAACACCGACCTTGTCCATTGCAATGGACACTATAGAATCATTCTTGTAATTTTTAGCCAAGCACTGTACAAGGCTCCCTGATGATGGATCCTCTGTGATCTGAAACATGTTGGAGAACTTTTCAATATTTTATAATTTTAATTGTATCTACATATTATGTATTGTGCATTAATTGGATAATAAAGTGTTTAATTATCACTGATACAAGGTGCAAACATGAAGATTATAATTTTAGAAGTCTACAAATTTGGACATGCTAGTTAGCACATGATCAATAATATTTTCCTTGGATATGTGGGCATAACAATTCCATATAGATGCAAGAAGCTGTTCACTGACACACTGACATTAAACTATAAACATTCACGAAGTGTTCAAACACTGATACTTACAGACTCTAGGATTCCTTCTTCAGTAACGTACATCATGTAGGCATCTGACATCAAACATAAACTTCTGACTGCAGCACTTGCCAAGACACTTTGTTGTCTAAAGTTTAATGTACCAAATTTTTTCCACAAGTTTCATGGAATGAGAGCAGAACCTATGTTATGACAAGGACTGTAATACAAGCATCAATTTGAGATTTTTCAATACCTCTTATTGGTCCTAAAGCTGCATCTTTGGCTAGTCCTGTGAGGTCACTTCCAGAATAACCCTCTGTAAGAGTAGCCAGTTTTGCCAGCTCTTCCTGAGACAAGGGATTGTTATGTCGACTCAATAACCGCCTCAAAAGCAGAACTCGAGTTATGTGATCAGGTAGTGTAACGTATATGCGTTTCGAAAATCGTCTGCAACAGCATATTGATAACAAACCAATCAGCGATGAAATATATGTGATGTCTTGCACAATGATATATTGTTATCAACAGACATAACAGAGTGAAGAGAATTTAAAATATGAGCAACAGAGTTAAAAAAAAAACTGAAAAACCAGCCATAACACAACTACAAGGCTAGTCTGAAAATTTATCTGAATTTCATATTTTGTGTACCACAAACATGTGGAACTTTCTTAATGTGAAAAATGTCCAATAGTAAAACATAAATAAACCTTCATATTTCATCTTACACTCACAAGGACAGAACTTTTTAAATATGTTACTTCAATTTTGAAACCCAGTTCAGTATTACAGAAATGCTTTGGAAACTTTAATTGAATTAACGTGACGTTTATGCATTGTCTTGTGATACGCTATTCCTGTATGCCAAATGCCATCACCATATCAAACCTTAAATCCCATCTACATCTGGTTTATTTTGTGAAATAAAGTTTGAAAGACCAGAGAAATTGGAATGAAGCTTTTAAAACTAGAACTTCTCATTTCCACACTGGACCTCTTCTGCTGTAAATGCTGGCAAATCCTGCACTCGGGTCATTTTTACTGGTAACCTGAAATCTGAAAATCTGGATATGATGACAAACAAAAACTTCCTTCATCATGTCATAACTTGAACCCATCATCCAAATGAGCTAGCACTCACCTGAGAGCTGCTTCATCCAGTTCCTGGGGGCGATTTGTTGCAGCCATGACCAAAACTCTCTCCTCAGGGTTTGATGGAAGACCATCAAACTCCACAAGGAATTCAGTCTTGAGGCGCCGACTTGCCTCATGTTCACCCTCTCGCCGCTCGGACAACAATGAGTCTACTTCATCGATGAAGATTATGGACGGCTGAAATGGAAAATTGAAGAAAGCTGTCTTACCCTAACACTTTGTGACAGACAATAATTGCTGTTGTGCAGAACCCATTATGTTTATTGTATAACAAGGTTCATTTAATTTTCACATTTAACAAATTTATGCCTAAGCATTATATTACATGTTGGAATTCAGTGTCCTGTGCTCTAGACACCGTGTACAAGACCGGTCAAATCCACGATTGATTTTTTGCATGCCTTTCGCCGCACTCCTTTGTGAAAGAAGTAAAAATATGAGACTATGAGTAGTACTGAGCCATACTGTGGTACATGGCATGTGATAAACAGCTGGTCCTGTCTGTTGGCCATCATCATAGCCACCAAGATAATCAATTGCAGGGTCACCAACCTAGAGGTGCCTCCACCTTAGAAACAGCCTCAGTCACATGCCAGGATATGCAGGGCTAGGAAAGTCAATAGGATCACAACTTGACACATTATCCTCACAATGTACTTCATCGTATAACTGTATGATAAATACAACAGGACACCAATATTCAATAACTAAATGTAGAATATGTTATTGGGCAGTTGGCCATAAAAATATTTCCTTGCTGATGAATACATTTCTGTTTCAGTGTCAGCCCTTCATTGCTGCTGGACTGCAAATTGCAACTATGACTTAGGAAAGAAGAGGTTTTCAATCCACAGTACCCTTAAATGCGTTCCCAGCCATACAGCATGCATGATGCTGGCAGCAACATGTTCTCCTGTTCTGTAAGCGTGTGGAACTTGGTGTCTCAACCTCAGCAAGGGCCACAAATTGAGAATGTTCTTGTCAAGTTACATACTTAGACCTAAGTGGCGAAAGTCAAATGGAGGCTAGAGAAACTCATAATGAGGAGTTTCATTATTTTCACTCTTCACCACACATTATTAGGATGATCAAAAAAAGAGAAAAGAGGATTAAAAGTGTGGGCAAGTAGTATGAACTGGGGAGATGGGATATGCACAGAGGTGAAGGTTAAGGGGTGAGTGGTAGGGCTGCGCTGGGTGGCAAAATGAACATTGTAAATTAAAAATTTTGATTATCCATGGTCAACAAATTTTAAATTACTGAGCCAAATACCAGGGTGAGTCAAACGAAAACCTTAAATATGTTTTGTCTCAATTTATGGAACACAAAAGGTACACAATGACTTCATTTTTTTATGTAGTATTGTACTGCCACATGTAGGCCACTCTTCAAATCATGAGTATCATTGTTGAAACTTACAAGACAATCGAGCTGTGGTTCGAATTTTTATCGCATTTTTAAGGTTTTCATTTGACTCTCCCTCACGAAAGAAAATTCAACAAATAATTGTGATTTTTTAAAAGTTCATAATTTTTATTAGGGGTTGCCATTGTGGTTACTTTTGGCCCAGGCAACAAAAAACCTAGCTACACCACTGGATATACAGCATCCCGGTCTGGAAACATTAAAGAAAGATAATATTTGGAAGACCTAGGTATGAACGGGAGAATATTGTTAAGATGACATTAAAGGTGTACTATGTGAGGGTGCAACTGGATTTAAGTGGCTCATCAGCTGTGGGTTCAATAAAAGGTGGGAGCTTCCTGAAGAGCTTCTGATAAACACTGTTTCATGGAGTTAGTTAACTTGATATTGTCTGTGTGTTGTTAACAGTAGTGGGATCCATCTCACTTCAGTGTAACTTGTCCTACAACCGACAAGAACCAAGGGTTTGTTGAATAGGAAACTCAAACCATCAATAATACTGTAACTGTTGTAATACACTTTCAATTTGAACATTAAAGATGCCTGAAGGTAAGCAAGTGATGAGGCAGCAAGTCAGTGAAATTAGGGAGTACAGAGTGTAAATATGGTAAAGACACAGAAAGTAGTAGCTCTAATGCCATTGCTTGGCTGTCAAGAAGTTGCCTACCTTTGGCAAAACTGAACAGCTTGTTACGACGATCATAGAAACCTACCATGGCTCACAGATTATATATGAACCTTGTCATTAAAACATTATTCCTGAAACTAAGTAACAATCATACTGAGACACAGGTCTGTTAAACTGTTAAAATCTTTTATGTGATGGCTGTACTGTTGGGGGTGACAAGAGACATTTACCTGCAACTCCCTGGCAACAGAGAACAGAGCCCTGACTAGCTTCTCACCCTCACCAACATATTTTGACGTCAGGCTGGCAGCACTAATACTGAAGAATGTGGCACTGCATTCAGTGGCAATGGCACGTGCCAACAATGTCTTGCCATTACCAGGTGGTCCAAACAGCAGCAAACCTCGGGACGGAGTGCGGAGACCAGTGAATAGTTCTGGGCGCAATGATGGCAAGATCACCATCTCTTGTAATGCCTGCTTGGCCACCTAGGGGGATTACAAGAGTTGGTAATGCAGAATAAGGAATAAACAAATAACCATGGCTATCTGTTTATTCCTTACTTTATAGTCCAACACAACAGGATGCATAATTAAAAAAAATGGTAGCACAGAGATTATTTTAGAACCAGTCTGTTTTGATTTCACTGTTGAAATGCACGATTCCATTTCTCATGGATATGTAGTCTCCTCATGCAAGCTTTCACCTCACCAACTCAGTGTGGGAATTCCTGTACTCCATCAAATTATAATAATGTATACCCATTTAAATACTTTTTAATAGACCAAGTACTTAAAAAATTCCATTTGGCTCTGTCTACAAAAGCAGTTCATAATATTCCTGCTAATAACATATTGCAGCTGGGATAGCTAAGTCACTACAGTCATTAGGCTATGAGATTAATGACTAAGGAATTGTGGTTAAATTCCCAGCAGGGCCAAGATATTTTTCTCTTCTCCAAAGCACCCAAACCAATTCTGGGGTCCACCCAGCCAGCCTCCTATTCAATAGAACAAGGGTGTCCTTCCCCAGCAGTAAAGCAGCTTGGCATGAAGTAGCTTCACCCCCAACTTGTACTGCAATTAATAAATTATGGAGCTAAACCTCCACCAACCCCCATTTGCCTTCATGGTATGCATGGGAACTGCCTTTTTATCACTTACTAGTAACCAATAAAAAGTTTACATTGTGCAACCCACACACAAAGGAAACTTTGGAAATGTGACCCACTGAAAGAAACAGGTTGTGCAGCAAGGTATTCTCTGTTAATGTGGGATATTGCACCACATCAATGAATGACTGGTGCCCACATCATGATGGTCCCACCTTCATTGAGCAAATGTCTAGTGTAAAAAACTCATCAGTTATCCATCACCATCATGGGCTCTTACAGATTGAATTACAGTTTTAAATGTGGTATGCAGCTAGGTACATTGGCTTAAGAAGTCTAAAATATCCATTTTTATGAGGAAAAAATAAAGAAACTGTGAGTCTGCAGCAATTGTTTTAGAATGCCAGTGAATGAAACTCAACAAGAATCACAGATAATAAAACACAAAAATTCTTACATGTGTATTGAAGTTTGGAGATTGGACTGTAAGCTTAAAAATGTGAGTTTGTATTTAAAAGTGTGCATTCAAAACATTTGGAATGATGTGTGTAACTAAAGAACTGTAGTGAACAAAACTGTTTACTTTGGCAGATCCCCTGGTCAAACGTATGGAGACCAGAAACTAACTGCATATTTTCTGAATTGTGCAGATAATCACTGTGTTGGTATGTGTGGTAATCGGTACCTCTTGTCCTGCTATGTCCTCCCATTGGACAGATGCACCCCCTTCCAGAATCTCATCCAAGATGATTTGAGCAAGTTTTGGATCCACACCTTTCAGAGCAGGTGATGGAGTTTTATGAGAAGGTGTTCCCTTCAGAGCAGAGTTACTGTTGCTGCTGCCACTCACCCTGCGCACAGGAGAACTGCTGGGGCCCTGTAAATGCAAATTTACTAATTTTACAAACCTACAGCTCAGCTTGTACTTATATGCTCTACAGAACTGTCAAGGTCACATGATGACACTGAAAATGAAAAAACTAATTCCATAAAGTAGAGTCAGTCGCTCAGCTGGTCAAGTGATGTTCAGTCCTATATGGAATTTGAAGGTCCATTGCTGTGCTCACAAGATCCCACCACAGCACCCGATTATGAGTCGAATGAATCCAGACCATACTGTTACACGCCAAAGCACTGCAATAATAAATTTACCTTACAGTCCTGGGGGGGGGGGGGGGGGGGGGGGGAAGGAAAGGGAAAAAAAGAAAAAAAAAAAAAAAAAACAAAATATAAAAAAAAAAAAAAAAAAAAAAACAAACATATAAAATAAAAAAAAAAAAAAAAAAAAAAAAAAAAAA
>Ga0136643_10003460_pt1 | contig 21281 bp, 9 predicted proteins | sample TergutLab28metaG_FD_96883 | JGI IMG/M metagenome (GOLD analysis project Ga0136643, IMG submission 96883) | Labiotermes labralis P1 segment gut microbial communities from Petit-Saut dam, French Guiana - Lab288 P1 (version 3) (version 3) | ecosystem: Host-associated > Arthropoda: Insects >...
AACCACAACGTAACACCAACACACATCGAACCAGAACAATACAACCCATGAAATAACTCAACAAATAAGTCGCAAGCTCCTGAAGATGGATGTATTAACATCCGAAACATGTTGAGCATTAAATAATGAAATAATAATAAAGCCAGTGACATCAAGATGGTCTCTCTTTATTCAACTATACTGCCTCCCTTATGACAGTAACAAAAACCTCCAGTTAAACTGGGCTTCTGACAACACCGTTCTGTCTGTGAGTTTGTCCTTTGATCATAACTTGGAAAAGGGTGGGTGACTTTCACCAAACTTGCTAAACCAAGCACTCTCTCAAAACCACCCAAAAGTCATAACACATATCCTCCTACATCGAGCGGACGCTCGAATTTATCAGCCTGCATCATTTGGCTTTATGGAAGGCACCTAGGTCTCCAGGACTTTGAAGCTCCCAGGTTTTCCAGACATTCTGCACATGAAAGTGGCAAGGTTGGCAGCCCTACACACCGGCCGCCTTTACCCCCAGGAGATATACCTGGCACTCACTTCTGTTAGAGGCTGAGGTGCAGCCCAGAAAATTATGGCAATGACAAATCCAGTGACTCCTTCGGGAATTGAACTATAGCGCAGTGCCTCAACAAACCGCGCTACCGCGTATCCCCGTGTGGTCAAACTATAGCCCCCAGTTACATAATGTAACGCAATTCAAAATCCAGGTCAGACTACTAAGTTCCTTTTTCTGCTGCATACTCAAATAGTGCGCTGGCCATTTACCTTACCGCCTTTAATCCCCATCGCTCCACTTTGCCTCTGACCTGCCTTCACGAGAAGGAGGAGCGGGCACATCCTGGGAACTTTGAAAACAGTAAACTTTCTTTCTCCTTATAACAGCAAATGTGATGCGTCTCGCTCAACCACCTGATTCTTTCTATGTCTTTAGTCTCAACACCACGCAGTACGTTCCTCATTTGACAAAGCTCTGCCTGCTATCCTGATCACCATCTCGTATGACTGAGAGTTTTTGTTCTATTTTCTCAGTCACTCCAGCTCACTAGCTCTACCAATATTATCCTTATCGTTTACAGTTAAGTAATAACTTATAATCTTGTCATTATAAAGTCTTACAGCGATGGCTCTTGAGTGTGACGCTGTGTAGTCTGGTATAGTTATACCAAGGATTGAAGAAATCTACTGCTTCGGCCTTCAGAGTAGATTTTTGTTACTCGTATATTATATTTACTATATGAGTTTGCTACCTTGATAATGGAGAGGGTATATTCCTGATACTTGGGTACAGTTCTATCAGAATGCACGGAATCATATTGTAGAAGTCACCCATATTTATAGTCACCACCCTGAAGACCTCAGATCTCATAGATAAAGTGTAGTCTGAGATAATGACACTCGTTCAACGGAACAGAAATAAATAAATACCTTCATAGGTGCATAAATTTTCATCTGTCTGATTGCTTGTAAGTTTTCGCTTCCATTATTTTGCTTTACTGCTTCGAAGATCTGGTCTCTCTTTCCCTATTTTATGGCTTATTTTTTTCTCCTCGCTCTGCCGTCTTACGAAGTTTCCTTTATTTCCATTCCTTTTTTAAGAAATTTCACTTCATAGAATGGCTTCCTGTTCATAAATTGAATAAGGAAATAAAACAGTGACGGTCAGAACATGTAATGGAATTTGGAGCTGTCGCTGTGCAACTGCAGTTTGTTTCTTGGGTAGGAGAAAGCAGCTTCATGTGTCACAGTACTCACACATTTCTTGTCTTAACGAATGTATAATATTGCATAAGAGCTGTTGCTCGCTACAAATAGCTGTTACTATCACTTCCTCTTCTTTTCTCAAATACAGAAGTAACTGTGGTTCGTCCGCGATAGGCTTTCTGTGTCGTTACCACAGTTTTGCTTATATTTCTGTAATTATTATGTAATTAAACAGATTAGTATATCTGAATTTCTGCACGATGTGAAACGATTTTTCTTTTATTAACACTAAATGAATATTTTACAGAGGAGAGTTAAGTTAGAAGTGTGTAATTAGATGAATGAAAATCCTTTCTGATAAGATAATTATCGCAAGGAGGATTTTTTTGAATTAGAACCAACAAGATGCAACTATTTTTGGTTATTTATTTCTAACAGGCTCTACATGTTTCGGACGGTTCCTCCGCCCATCATCAGGAGCACATAACTGAACATTCAGTTGCTGGTATTGTCAACCGTTACTGCTGCAGGCTGGTATCGTGGATGAGATGGAACTTCATGGAGTTCCATCTCATCCACGATATTCTCCTGATGATGGGCGGAGGAACCGCCCAAACATGTAGAGCCTTTTAGAAATGAATAATCAAAAATAGTTGCATCTTGTTGGTTGTAATTTAAAAAAAACATACTAACGATGCACGGACACACAAATATAAAAAAATATCGCGAGGAAGTTCAGAAATTTTTTACTTTGTATGGAACGCGAATATCCATTGCCGCTTTCACAAAAGCTGGCTCCGCATCTTCATCTAAAACGTAAATCCAGGCAACACCTTCACTCCCTGGGTTTAAGTTACAGTTTAACGATTTAAAACACAGCAGTAACTGTGCAAACTATCCACTTCAACAATCGAAAATCTCTTAATTTTATCCACACATTTCCTTTATGTGTTTATATAATTCTCGCAACAAATAGGGATTATTTCCCACACTGCATTTGCCGGTCGGTCCTTATAAGGAAGTTGGACTGTGTCCTTTGTGACATAGGAACTGAATTTTCATACAATATTTAGACAAAAAATTAAGACTTAAGTAGCACTAGGAGATAACCGTGTTCCTGTAAACAAAATGGTAGGCCTACTGGAACATGTCTCTTTATCACAGGTCTAAGATATTTCATTGTTAATAATACAGTTTTTCCAGCGTTGTGTCACATTTCCCTTCGAGTAAATAGCATCCTCATGAGCACGACATGCAGGAGGTAGGAGACAACTTTGAAAGCCTTTATATAGGCATACGTGGCCATTATTAATCTCGTACGGCCTGAAGTAAATCTAAGGAACATATAACATTAAACTCCTTCCTTACAGAAAGCGCACTACGTCTGCAGTGGAAAGACTGTCTAGTATAAAAATTACGAAAATTGTCGCTCTTTATTTTATGAATAATAAGCAAGGCAAAATGAAATATGTGAGCGCAGTGGAAAATTCTGTAATGAGAGAACAGGTGGTGTGCGTGTGTTACAGACGGTCAATAAACCGATTGTTACTCCACTTGAAGGTAATTGTGTGATGGATGTAAGGCAGCTTTTGATTGCATTTAGCCTCAGTTATGTATTTTGTGAAAAACTGAAAAGTGAGACGTTATGAAAATCGAAGTTTGCAGTGAAAAGTGTAATGTCCAGCCTCTCTAACTGCATCTATTCTTTGTGCTCGGAGAATATTATTTGCACATGTGAGTTTTTTACTCTCCTACCCGTCCGTCAGTGCTTCCTCCTATGGGCTGTGAACATTCTTAAGGGATATGCTTCATTCAGATTTCCGTACTACACGTTGGTAGGGTTTCTTCTGTCCTCCACGAATGCTTTGCGTTAATCCATCTCATTGTCTTGGGTTTACGCATCGTAATATAAGGAGCATTGCAGTGGAGCAGTTGGTTCAGGCACTGAGCTACAGGCCGGAATGACGCGGTTTCGACTCCTGTTGGCGTCACTGAAATTTTTCATTTACAAAGTCCTTCCTGCCATAAAGCAGCCCTGGGGTCGACTCCGCCTTTAACAGAAAAGAGTGTCAGGGATTTTTTCTGCCTTTCCAGTAATGTAGAGGTATTGCTTTACCAATGTAGGACATACCACTAATGGTTTATGGTATTCAAACGCAAAGCTAGAAATATGCCAAGAAGTTAAAATTTAGACTTTTGCCTTTCAGGCAAATGGAGAAAACTACATAATGGAGACCTTCATAGGATCAGGGATAGCTCATTTTAAATAGCGTCAGTCGCTATAGTGATTAGGCTACGGGACGGGCAACTGAGGAATTACGAGAAAGATGTTATTGTCTTCTGCATTTTGTCTATACCGGCTCTGAGGCCATTCCAGCTTCCTATTCAGTGCTTACCTGAGGTCTTTCCCTGGGTTTAAAGAGATTGGGGCGTGCTGCTGACGATCCACCTCCATCTAGTGCCTACTTTAAGAATGAATGGCGCTATACATCCACTCCACTATACGCCTTAATAGCATGTAGAACAGCTTCGCTTTTGGGGAAGCTTCGTAGTTTGTACTTTTACGGAAGTGTTAGGAGAAAGAGTTAGACTGCTAATGCAGCACGCATCTCTAACACGGGAGTTTCACTCAGAATTTTGGTCTAAGAAATTGAATATACATGACTACTTGCGAGGCTTAGTAATACGTTGGGTGATAATAATAAAATTGATCGTAACTTAGGACGAGTTAGGATTCGTATGGCTGAGAACATGTAGTATGGTATTTAACATCCTGGGTCCAATAAATGTGGAGAATTACTAAAGTAGTTCTGCTGCTGAGGCACTAAGTTCCCTGCACGTTAGTTTAAGTTCGTAAGAACACAGTGGAGAGCGTAACATTAAAAAAGTGATGGGAATTTTTTCACTTGTTTGTTATACAAAGACGCTGTTTCCCTCTCGCCTTATATAGTGCTGAAAGTTCGTATGTTTAGTGTTGAAGGAACTGGGAAGAATGTAAATTTAAGCGACTGGGGTAGAATTGGTGACACTATCCTCGATTTTGGTGGAGGATTTTAAGAGAACCACGTGAAGATCTTATTCAAGACAGGCAGTTTCTGGCCCGTAATTGCTGTCCCAGACGGCTTTTGTGTGGTCAGAGTGGTAGCTACTGGGTCGTGACTTTCGGTACGATGGTTAGGACTTGACCGTAGTTTCAGTTGCACGTTTTAAATGTCTGGATATACCGTGTGTGTTGGGTGATAAAAGTTAGACCCCTCACTGGGTCACGGCCCCCTATTTGAAACGAAAGTTTGTATTCCTACCCTGTAAACTGCTTTGCCAGGTTACAATTGTACCGCGGCTGACTCGCCATGTTTGTTATGTGTACATACATAGAGCAGGAATGATGGCTAATGGTGATAAGGTACAAGCTTCGAATTTGTTACACTTGCTCAACACAATGGGCCCCTATATTTGGCTTCATGTCGCTTGTCCGACAGACAATGTGAAAGCGAGCAGTCGGCAGACAGCTGGACTACCCTTATTGTCAGTAGACGCATATCGACACAGCTCTGACGTATGCAAAGTCGCTCTGCAACTGGTTATTTTCCGTGGTCAGGTAATTTCCCCTACATCAGATGTAAAATGGTGTCTCCAGTTGACCATGTGAAGCGTCTTCAGGTCTGTCAAATAGTCCTATAGGTAATACAAAAATTCACTTCGCACCGCACAGAGAACACAATGTGCCACCATTATAAAGACCAAATAATAAGGTTGTTTGGGGAAATATTGCTATTTATTGTAAGAATTATACAAAAAGCTACATAAAATGAGTGGGTAAAATGCAGAATTTGGATGTTAAATCTAGAGTTATGTACCCAGTAAATTAAAACTGGCACTGCAATTGATTTGAAGAATTGCTTTACCCATACATTTAATAATATACATACATATTTATTTCAAAACGTTTCACCCCAAGTATAAAAAGTAGCTTTTGCTTGGGTAGCTCCGCTTTTTACTCGCGAGGGGCCAGGTTCGATAATCGGTCTTGTGCCTCGGGTACGCTGATGGTTTCCATTAGCACTTCCAGAAAAATTCCAATATAATCGCCAGAATTCGCCACGACCGTTTCTGTTCACAGACTTTCCAGTTAATTATTTATCGTTCCATGTGTACCATTTACACCCTGAGACACGGATAGCGTCACTACATAAATCGTTAACAGATTCACAATAACAAGTAAATAAACACGTTGAAGCCACAACGGAATTGCAGATTCTTTCAATGCATGCAGAATTCAAGAGTAACTTCCTAACTCTGGGCCGAGTGAGGCTGCAGAACCGACAAATGGAGCCCCCACCTTAAAGACCTAGGATTATATAATAACAATGTACTATCTGGTCAGGCTTATACGAGGGAGAGCTGATAAATCCTTAGTCCAACCAGGAAGGAAACAAGCTACCGTGACCAAACTCGGGATTTACTCAACGTACTCCCCACGAAGCTCAATATACGTCTTAGCCCGTTGCTCTAAATTTGCAAGCCACTCCAAAAAAATTTAGAAATTTGTCCGTCAGACCAGATCTTCGCGGCTGCAATGACCGCCGCGCCAGAAGAGAAATGGTGACCTTTCAATTGTTTTTTCAGTCCAGGGAACAGATGGTAGTCCGACGGTTCCAGATCCGAAGAATAGGGTGGGTGATCAAGACACTGGAAGCCCAGGTAGGCCAGTTTCTTCTGGGTTGCAAATGCCCGGTGAGCCGGGGCATTTTCGGCAAGAACAAGACCCCCTTGGTGAACTTCCCGCGGCTGGCGTTTTTCCTTCAAAGTGTCCTTCAATTGCACCAGTAGAGATGAGTAATACTCCGCGTTGATAGTTTGGCCCTTTGGAAGATAATCAATGAGGAGGATGCCGTCTTGATCCCAAAAAATCGAGGCGAGAACTTTTCCAGCGGATTTTTGCACACGGAATTTTTTGAGGCTGGATGAGCCGTTATGCCGCCACTCCATTGATTGTTGCTTTATTTCAGAGCCATAGTGATATAAGCGGGTTTCGTCCATGGTCACCAGTCGCAACAGGAAATCATTTAGATCTCGCTGAAAAAAATTCCAAAATTTGCTCAGACGACTGGCACCGTTGACGTTTTTGATCCGAGTTCAGGCATTTCGGGACCCACTTCGCGGAGAGCTTCCGCATGTCCAAATCTTCATGAATGATGGACCGACCCCGCTTAAGTGAGATGTCCAGTTGCTCAGCTATTGATTTATCCGAAATCCGGCGGCCTTCCAAGATTAGCTCGTGAATCTGATCACTAATCTCCGGGGTGGTCTTTCTTTTGGGTCTTCCAGGACGAGGAGCATCACAGGTGGAAAAATCACCACGTTTAAACTGGACCACCCAGTTTTTGACGGTGGCATACGATGGCGCATGTTCCCCTAATATTTCTTTCAGAATGGCATGAATTTCCTTCGGCGTCTTGCCTTGCAGGAAAAAACTGAGGACAGCTCGCGTCTCCATGTTGTTGAAATCGCGCACGTCGCCTGACATGCTTCCTTTCAGCCTCTGTAACAAAAAAAGACTTGTAATTCGGCACATGAACAGTCCTCTCTTTCCAACGACACTATCGATTCCGTCCTACGACATCGGGAAGTAGGTCGGGCTAAGGACTTATCACCACCCCCTCGTAGCTCGTTGATAGGTTAACTCTGAACAGTGTTGGAAGGGTTCTTAGCAGGAGGAGACTGAAGTGCTGGAGAGAACTTTGTCCATTGTCACTTTTTTCCAGCACAAAACTTGTGTGAATTCAACCCTTCAGACATTTATTAGTTCATTCCTTTTACCGAGTAACTCCATTAAATATTTCCTTGCTGGCAACTCTGAAGAGTAAGGGTTCATTGTTCTGTTATTCACAAGGAGTGAGAAGGGTATTGTGATTGATTTCCCTGGACAGGACGGGTTCTGTTTGCACTGAACTCTTTCTTGCTACCTGTAGGACTGGGCCAGAGAGGTGAGAGGAACTGCACTTGGGTTAGGGCAGTGATTCCCAACCTGGGGTACGCGTACCCCCAGGGGTACGAACCAGGACATTTAGAGGTACGCGAAAAAAAGTGAATAATGGCGGAAAAAGGCACATAAGTCAGCAGTGTAAGGCAAGATACAAGTCAAAAGTTGTGAAATTAATTGAACGTTATGGTGAGTGGCGGAGATAATATGAAGGGTACAATTTATGGAAAAAGGCTGTCAAGGAGTACGCAAGTGAAAAAAGGTTGGAAACCACTGGGTTATGGAAAGAATGATGAACACGTTTGGTGTGGATTCAAGTAGGCCGTCTGCTGCCAAACCTACATACGTTAGATATCTTCCCTCCATACTTTCTTACGTACTTACTTACTTACTTACTCCATGGAGCAGAGTCCTTCTTGAGAAGCTAACCGGTTCTCAGCTAGTCAAGAAATTCCCCTCATTATATGGAAACCGCAAGTCCGTTACCGCACTCACAAGTGTCCGCCAACAGTCCCTATCCTGAGCCAGCTCGATTCAGTCCATACCCTCACAGCCCACTTCCTGAAGATTCATCTTAATATTATCCTCCCATCTACGCCTTGGCCTCCCAAGTGGTCTCTTTCCCTCAGGTTTCCCCACCAAAACCCTGTATACGCCTCTTCTCTCCCCCATACGCACTACATGCCACACCCATCTCATTCTTCTCGATTTTATCAGAAAAGATTATAATCCCCTGATCTTACCGTGTGACCTTTATCCTACGTAACCTCCTGCACACCCCTAAATCTAATTTATATCTTGCTAATTCCCTAGCTGCTGCTGTAAGTGAACCTGCTACTAACATTCCACTTACCAAATTTCATGTCTCTTTTTCGTTGCTTAGGTCGTACCAAAGTATTAGTCCAGGTCCGAGGCAAGTGTTCATGATTCGCAACAAAGACAGTTTTCACGGTGAGGAGTTGTCAACACCTCGCCCAACACCCAATCTGGAGGACTATCCCTTGTTGGCTGTCCGCAATTGCTTATTCAATATATTCGCAGCTACCCTCATACTGGAGGTCTTTCCACCATCCGCAACCAGAGGATGCGCCATGCCGTGGTGACAAGGACCCTTTTGTCACGTCATGTTCCCTTCATGAACATGACATGACAAACTGACGCAGGGACGGAAGAATTGCCAGAATAAAACTGGAAGGTACTGGAAAGGGGAAAATCTTGTACAGTGGAGGTAGCTGCAAGACAAGTGACAGTGCAATGCAGATTATTGTAACAATACATCGCCAAAGAGTTACATATTTCTTGAAATTATGATTCGTCTATCAGTATTAATCCTTTTTCTGCCATACTGGAGCCAACTGCTTCGGATACCATGACTATTACGGTCTGGCTTCATCGGTTTTAAAAATATCGGTGAAGAATACTTCGTCCTGTAAATCCAGCAATTGAGAGTAACTCTCTTGAGCAGAGTCACAGAAACTTTCAGATTATCAAATTTCCTTCCTTTTTAAAGACCCGAAATTATATGACCGTGCTCAAGTAGCCAGCCATTATTGAGCCGTATTCTAAGCCAGTTCAATTAATCCTACACCCTCACTACTATTTTCTTAAAGATCCATTTTGTTACTGTTTTCCCACTTAAGCCTCCATCCTGCTAATGTGAAAAATGCATTAACAAAAACCATTTGTATATATTTTTAAGGTCTGAGATTTTCATGACCTTGAACAATATTAGCTGCCGTCTTTTGGAGTTGGGGATGTGTAGTTCGATATGTGGTGACGGAAGTTTCGGAAAAACTTGCTGCAGTTTTCTCCGAATCATTTGCAGCCGTCAAATTCGAGGACTGCAGTTTCATCATTTAAATTCAAATTCCTTATTTGTCCGCAAATGCGGCCATGACACTGAAAATATCTATAACGACATGTATACTGGAACCAGAAATGTAATTTTAGTTAAGCACAGACTGTAGCTCCCTGATGATGGTTTATGTAAACCGAAACATGTTGGAGCAACTTTTATAATTATAAATGTTTTGATAATTATTTAATATAATTTGTGTGCATTAGTTGGAAAAATAAACAATTTTATATTATCAATACAGGGTGCAACCATAACGATTTAAGTTCATGTTGGGACAATGAATAAATTCGCTGTATTCCTAATAATGCTGGTTTGACACTTGCTGAAGTTTAAATGTAACCGGTTTATCATCAGACTTGTTTGGAACTTGTTAATTCACTTTTTATCTGCCTGCATTTTCTTCGGGTTTAGATGCCTATCGAACTTTTGTCTTGCTGGAAACACACGTGTAATAATTTATTGCAGCTGGTGTTACCTGCAGTACTAATTAGCATGGTGGACCGGGATAGCTTATTCCGTATAGCGATTCGCTACAGTCTGGACGGATGGACGTTCGAAACCTAGTGGAGGCGGAGAGTGATTTTTCATACCCGTCCAGACCAGCTGTGGGAGCCACTCTGTCTCCTGTGCAATTGGCAACATTTCTTACCGGGGGGTAAAGCGGACGGGCCGTGGCGTCGACCACCCGACCCCATATATTGCCGAGATTAATCAAAATTACAGCTATAGCTCCACTTCCCCTGTGGCCCGTCGAGGCATGTTACAGGGTGAACTTTACCTTTTACCTTTTATTACTTAGAATGTATGGCATTTAGGGTCGGCACGTTTTTGAGACATTAAATTTTTTTGTGGGTTTCATTCGCAATAATTAGTACACTTTATGAGCGAAAAACGAAACGTCTGAATGACATAACTGTTGTTGCATAGGGCCTGTAGCTAACACTGTGCCTTCCAGTCGTTGGAGTGGTTTCCGATATTCCCTTTAGCCTGTAGATTTTTTTTTTTTATTTTTCCTTGTGGCTCTTGGACCCGATTTCGGGTCATGGTCTCCCTTTACGTAGCTTAGCGATCATACTCACTGGACACACTACACTCGGTAGGACTCCTCTGGAGGAGTGATCGACCCGTCGCAGAGACCTCAATCTGACAACACACACACTCACAAGACAGAGACGAACATCCATGCACCACGGCGGGATTTTTACCCGCACTCCTTTCGCAGACCCACGCCTCAGACCGCGCGGCCACTGGGACCGGCAGATGTATTTATTCAGATATAAAATCTTAGTTAAAACTTTATCTTCCATAGTGCAGTTGAGTGACAACATGTCGCATGAAAATGTTGATACAGAAGTCGATACGTAAGCTATTTAATGACATTGCTGCACCTCCTATAGTTTCAAAACTTGGAGTGCAATAGTAAGATTAACGAGAACTGTATTTATTCCTTGTTATTATGAGAGTTTTCCGTTAAATATCAACCAAATATTTGAAGAAACTTCGTTAGTTATTTCTTTTCACGAAACGTAATTATGCAACTCAATTAAACAGGTTGTGACGGGTGGAATATACAGCAAACACAAGATGTGCAGTTCGTGCAAGCTTATTCTGTGATTGAAATTAATATTCTGATTAACGTTCCTCCCTAGTGTTTTGTGATTTGATATAACAGATTATGGCCAAAAGGCCGAAACGTGTAGTGTAGAATGTTAAATGACTGTACAGAATTTTGATCACAACGGGATGTACAAACTAAAGTCTGAGATCACCTTAACTGGAAATCCCGAACATAGAGAGGGCACGTGAGAAAGGAGGGAGAGGGGAATTTGTAACATAATATAGAAATAGGTGTGAATGAACGTGATGAGGATAATGGCTGGATCAGTGATTCTGGGTAACGGTCCAGAGGCAGGCTTTCGTGAACACGGTAATTAACAGACACATTCTGCAAAAACAAGGAATTTATTTACCATTAAAAGACTTGTAGCGTCTGTTCCCTTCTTTCTGCAGCAGTCAGCCTAACCCACCAGTTCCGTCGGTACCGTAACTAGGTTATGAGCTGGAAGGTTTGGAATTCAGGATTATATTCCTGGCAGTTGCAAGATGTTATTTTTCTTCCTAAATCTCCAATTATACTTTGGGGCACAATTTTTTTTATTGGGTGTAAATGGTTCGTTCCGCAAGGCTAAAATGTTCGGAGTGTGAAGCTAATCACTCATCTCCATCTAGCGTCGAAGTTAAGAATACGTGGAGCTGAAACTCAACTCGACTGTATGTTTTCAGACAGTAGTGCTTAATTGACATAAGGACATCAGCTTCTCCTTTTCACACGAAAATATCCGACTTGTGCGACGCTAAACAATGATTTAGAAATATCAGCAACGGGCAGAGCGTTTAGAAATACGAGGGAAAAGGAACAAGTGAGATTGTCTGTTATCACAGCTGTGCCTCTGAAGATTATGGTCTTGTGCGATATGAAGCCGTGCAGTTCATCTTCTCCGAAGATACAGTCCCCACGCTTCTCCTAAACGTAGGTATTTCTGTACCAAAGTACACAGAATCTTTTCCTAGGAAAGAATAATCATTTTGATATTATTTCGTTATTGACTTCATGGCTGCTTTGTTAGTCAAGCAACTGTGTGACGCCGGTGTAATTTCTTGAATAAGTATTGCAATTTCTGACAAACTTGCTACTTTCATTCTCGTGGTAGGCAGTCAAGAACGAAACAGGAAAAAGTGACGCAATTTCCCCCGAAAATTAATTAATTCTCTGTCTACCGAAATGCGCGGCGTTATATTCCAGAGGCCAAAAATATTCAAGGAAACAATGAAGTAATGGAAGGAAATTCCAGTTTCTCTCTGTTGCTACCTGTTCTGTCTACAACCGACTCACCTCTGCCAGCATGCGTGACTTCAACGCCCCGGCCCTCAAGCGAAACTACAATACTATCTATTGCAATGTACTTATTTTTTTTTATTTTAGCCATTATCCTCCATTCTATTTTCTCTCACATCCTTCCAGTACAAGTTTTTGTAAACAATTTTTCAACTGTTATATAGCTTTGGTATGCGCGAATGGAAATTAAAGACTTCCTCTTTTCATTTTATTTCTGTGTGTTTAAGTCACTTGTCTTGAGTTACGTCTGTTGTGACAGAGAAGCGAAATGTTCTGCCTGTGTCTGTTGCATCATTTGCATCTGATTATGAAATGTTAGGGTAATTCTGTACAAAAAAGTTTTTAGCTTGCAGACTCAATGTTTTTCACCCGAATTGTGTTTAATAATAGGGCTGTGTTCATTTCCTAGCCCACAGTATGTGCAATACGTCTGAATTACGAACACATTCCAGTTGAATTGTAGGAAAATAATTGCTATTTGTTGTGAAAATTACATGATGCCCTTACTCACGAGGAAAACGTTCAGAGACTATAAATGTCACAGCAGGTTACCGCTGTTCTGTCAAGGTCTGAGGAACGCAGTGTTAGCCATACGTTTGTCATATTATTGTTTTATAATTCAAAATGACTGCAGTAATATTCTGTGGTTCTTTTGGTGCTTTTGAAAGAAAATAAGTCATAGTCTTGTCTCTGCGATAAAGATCCATTGACGAAGTACAGTCTTAATTATTAGTACATTCATGTTGTCGACGAAACAAAGCGTTTGATTTTGGTTTATATGAAATAACTGAATGTTAGTGTACAGGTTACACAGGGCTAAAATTTGTGCAGGAGTGTGAAATAATTGGATTACAAGGGAAAGGGTCAAGAGAGGCACTGGTATATAATAAATGAGAAGGCAATCATCGTAATCAGAGTAAAATGGAGGAATATTTTATTGCGTGTCATGACACCACCTTATTTATAGAACGCGCCTGAATAATAACTCTGCTCTGCCGTCATTTTGTATGCTGCTACGATACTTGAAAGTAATCTCTTTTTACTGGTGATAACTCTTACAAAATTCGTCAGGATTTACAGTTTTCCAATTGAATATTTTTGTTTCACTTTCTGCCACTCTGCGATGAAATTCTAGATCTATACAATGATTTACGGGTCATCGTGTTTTGTCTTATTTGTAATTTATAGATTTTCTTTTTATCAGAACACCCGTGGTCATCTCCACGTCTTCCACGCAGTTGTTTCAAGCACTCTGTTCAGCCAATAAGTGGCCAATGACCCATCAGGTCTTTTCCCTACCTAACATCTCTGCCAGTTTTTTTCTCCCATATTGCAAGAGAGAGACTAACTACTTAATATGCAAGTTAAAGCATTACTACTTTTTTTCTTTCTTGAAAACCAGTATTTAACATAAGAATGAATCTATGTACTTTGTGTGCGTGGGGATAACTGCGCTAGAAGCAGCAGCAGCAGACGACGGAGGTGTCAGAGTAACACGTCTTTCATGCATGCAAAGGATGTAAGTCAGAACACAACCTGCTGCATTTCTGTTGTGTAAAGTGCAGTTGCTGCTAAGTGCACGTCGAATTTAGAAGCTAAAGAAAGGAAAAAGACAAATATTTCTCTTAAATTTTAGCCTTTATACAACTTTTAAGCCTAAAAGAACCTGGAGACTTCTCTTAAACAAGAGTGAATTGGTTATATATATATATATATACATATATATATATAGCTCATTCATTCTTCATATATATATATATATGTGTGTGTGTGTGTGTGTGTGTGTGTAAAGGGGCGTAAATAGTTCTTTCTGTATCTTTGTCGTTGCACCGTGCATTCTGTAATTTAATTAATACACCAACAAATGCACATATATTTATTTAATGATCTAAAATCACATTAAAACACCTAAAACGTTCCTACATGTTTCGATCATACGATCATCCTTAGGGAGCATACATTGTTCCTTGCTAAAGTTATAGTTTAAAAACACTCAGTGATTTACATCGTTATGTTGAGTTGGTGCTGTGGCAGCATGTCATGTGTATTGTGTGAGTCGTATGATGTTCAGACTGGGCCTGGCTATGTATGTGCGTTGTGCGCCGTGGCAATGGCAAATGGCAATTGCCATTTTTTAAATAAAACTGGAATTTTCGCAAAAGATTTTAGAAAAGTGCCCATTTATTAAATTTCATGAAAACCCGTCTAGTGCTAGCCGAATTGTTCCATGCGGACGGATAGACGGACGGATGAACAGCTATGACTAAGCTAAAGTCACTCTTCGCAATTTTGCAAACGCGCCTTTAAATGAACATCTAATAACGTGAGATTCGAGGTTCTGAGGGACGGGGATTGGGATATGATGACGAATAATCTGGTAGAATATACCAAGTTTCAAATGAGCCTTCTTTAAAGAGGCAGTAATTTCCTCCGAAACGTTGGTGTGTTTCTACGACAGCGCACGGCGTCACATAAGAGAGTAAACTTGAACATTAAATGTGTGTCACTTTTATTCCGACGCACAATGTTGGCGAAACAAAGCGGTTAGGGCCTGAAAGAGGCCAATGGACCAGCACTAGGACGTCCACCGATGAAACGAAGCCACTGTGCTCGAAGTGATGACAGTGTCGTGTTGTTTTTGTTATTACATCAGCAAAATGCGTGTCCTGCAGCGAACATTGGTCTGATAAATTTTCCGGCAGAAGATATAAATCTCTGCTAGTAGAACCCAGACATTCAGCACCATCACAAGCGAAACTTGCCCTTGGGCACTATACGGCGCCATATCCATCTACATCCCACCCTGGTACTTTACTTCTTTCTATATTCGGCTGTTGTATTCATATTGACTATATTACAGCAATGTGGGCCGGGCAGCTCAGTCGGTATAGCGACTGACTACGGGCTGGACGGTCCGGGATCGAATCCCGGTGGGGACGAGATTTTCCGCACTTGTTCAGACCGGCCCTGTGGGCCACCCAGCCTCCTGTAAAATGCGTACCGGGTCTTTCCCGGGGGTAAATTGTGGCCGGGGCGTGCTGCTGACCACTCACCCCCTTCTAGTACCGCGGTCGTGGAAGAGTAGAGCTATACCTCTACCCACCCTCTGGGCCACATCGGGACTGTAACGGGAACACTTTACCCTCTCTGGGCCACACCGGGCCTGTAACGGGAACACTTTACCCTTTTTATATTACAGCAATATATAGTCGCGGCCGGTTGTGTTACCCTCCAGCTGCGTATCGTAGATGTTCAGGTATCAAGTCTCGCCCCGAGGATCTTCTATCCTAGATATTTCGTCGTTTTCCTCAATTCCTTTAGGCAAATGTCGGCATGGTATTCAATATTGGACCACAATCCATTCCCTACACGTTCTTTCCACCTCGCTAACACCTTACCACAATTAGTACGATCTAGTAAAAGGGTCATTACACAGACGCCTTCCGTTCTCTTTATAGTTCTCTCAAAAGGTGAGATGTTATGAACAAGGTAATGAAGATTCGGATTCACTAAATTGCATTGATTTGCATTAATAGTCGAATTACTGTTAGCTTCCCAAAATATATTCTGGTACACGAATTTACATTCGAAACCGGCCACGTTGCAGCCTTCTCTGACAGATACCAAAACAGAATTCTATAAAGCCGTTGATATTACGAAGTCTTTTCATGAAGAAATAAAGTTGTTAATACGCTCAGGTACACACGTTAAAGACTTCCGGCAGCACTGGTAATTATTGTACATTATTTGTGAAATTATTTTATACTACAAAATTGTTGAGAATGTTGTCTGTGAAGGCAGTAATAGAATTACAGCCGTACATTAATCGCGATGCATCTTGGGCCTGGGAAATATATTAACACATTCCTTTCAGTAACTGCTGCAAATTAAAATGACCTGAAAAATTGAGGGTTGTTTGACTGTGCATCTTCCTCACGAAATAATGTAAAATGCCAACTAGATGCAACAATGTAATTTTATTGATGTATTCTTAGCTCTACATGTTTCGGGCGCATACGCCCATCATCAGGAGCATTAGATGTTGAGTTGCAGCATATGGTTTTCTGCACCGAGTTTATGGATGAATGGTGGTCTTGAGAGACGCTGCGTAGGTCTTGTATAGGGTGCGGATGGTGCTGTTCGACTGCACGGCACCATCCGCACCCTACACACGATCCACGCAGCGGCTCTCAAGACCACCACCCATCCAAAAACTCAGTGCAGAAAACCATATGCTGCAACTCAACATCTAATGCTCCTGATGATGGGCGTATGCGCCCGAAACATGTCGAGCTAAGAATACATCAATAAAATTACATAGTTACATCAAGTTGACATTTTACATTATTTCATAAAATGACCTTCACTGAAATTTAAGCCAGCAATTGGTATTAGGGTTAGAATCCTCCAACGACATAAGTGCATTCTTCAGCACTACAAACACGTCTGTTCGACATGAAGGTAAAGGTAAAAGGTGAAGTTCACCCTAGAACAGGCCACGAAGGCCCAGATGGGGGAGTAGAGGTATAGCTCTACACTTTCTTTAACCTCGGCGCTAGATGGGGTGGGTGGTCAACGCCACGGCCCGGCCACCTTACACCCCCCTCCCCCCGGGAAAGACCCGGTACCCATTTTATAAGAGGTTTGTTGGGTGCCACAGCCGGTATGGACTGGTGCCGAAAATCTCGCCCCCCACTGGGATTCTATCCCAGGACCGTCTAGCTCGTAACGAGTCGCTATACTGACTGCGCCTTCCCGGCTCCTTCTGTTCGACATGCGATTAATAAAATAACTGATCCTGAAAAAAAGTCGGAGTCACTAAATTTTGTGGAAAATTTTCGCCCTCAAAATAGTTGCCTGTTAACTTAAGGCACAAAGCCTAAGTGCAATGGGACCGAAGAGGGCTCGAACACATTCAGTTTTAGGCACACATAAAAACCTTGCTGTCCTGCCTGGAAACGTCTGAGGAAATCTCTTTCTGAAGGCCCCTACGTTGTGTGTGTTCACGTTGTTCGGATTTTTTTCAGGTGATTTAACTTTATCTTTTCAAAAAATTTCTATTTCAGGAAAACAAAATATTCTCACAGGACCAAATTAGGATAGTATTGCAAGTGTTCTGACACCGTCAGTTCTTCTTAGCTATGAGATTTCTGTAGGCCAGCTGAAAATCTTTTGTAGGAAATGTACTCATTATGGACATGATGCCTTTTCATTTGGTCATCAAATGTATGGCCATTCTTCGAAAAAAATTGTTGTAAATTTGTTTAAACTCGAGGAAATAGTTTTTCTTGATTCACGTACTTCTTGGGACAATAAATGTGTAACAGATAGATCACGTGATAGCAAGCAAGTAGATCAGCATGAATTTGTCCCTTGCTTTTAATATTCGCCCTTCTCTTGGTCTCCAGAATTGCTGGATATTACATTTGAGTCTAAAACTCTCTCCTTACTCCTTCCTCGAAACATCAGTTATTTTTGTCCAACTGGTCCTCCAGCAATTTTGCTGAAATATATGAAAACATTTCTTTTGTCCACGTCTGACTAAAAATATTATGACTGAGTCATGAAGCTTTCCATTCCGTGCATTTTCGCATAGCAATTATATATTTAATTTTGCAAATAAATGCACATACACAATTGATTATTTGTATTGTTCACTGAATGTAAACAAGTAGGAGACATTTAGTAAACAATAAAAATATTCAATTTTTTATGTTCATTTACTTGCAGAATTAAAGATATCATTGCTATTATGAATAAGTGTTAATAATTATACAATACTTAATATATTTCCTATGTTTTATTTGAATTTGATTTGTGGATTCTTTAACAATTCTACCAGTATGTCGGTTATGTATCTTCAAATGATGGCACGATTAGTAAATAACGAAATGGAATGGTGTGGGATAAAAGATAATGGTATAATTTTAGGTTTTATCCTGTATTTATTAGAAAAATTACAACAGCCATAGAAAATCTCAGTAAAATTGGAACAACAGTCCTTAAAAATGCAAAAATTTGTGTAGAATTTACCGCGACGTTTGATAGAGGAAGGTAATATGAATGAAGTTGTACTGCCCTAAGTTCTGTGGGAATGGATAGAGTAAGCGTAGGTCTCAATAACTACCGAAGAAATAATTTCATAAAATTCTCTACACTTGCTTCATTTCCCTCTAATTACTTCTACTTACTGCAGCACCGATTCAAGGAATTAAGAACAAGGAGACAAGTTTCGTACGACTGAATTCATCAAGGCACCTCTTCGGCCGCAATTCAGTCTACGCCGTTCTGTACAGTAAGTGTGACAACCGAGTATTACACTCGGAACGTGAAAAGAGCAGATTCTTCCGAAACGTTGGTACTTAATCTCTGAAACAGAACATTTTCACAGTTCAGAAGACAGTAATTTTACCTGTCCAGCGAAAGGGTTGTATGGCGCCAGTCTTCACAAAACTTCACCCTTGCTCTGAAAGTGAAGTCAAAGAATTAAAGAACTATGAAACTTTCTCGGACGATACGCCTGACGTATAATGAATAACAGGTCCATAACATCGAGAATAATGCAAAGGGCAAGGTTGGCTTGAAGAACAGTGGATGTTAGGACTTAGGCGTGGAAGGTAAGATATTTTTAAAACTGTCACAAAGAAATATTTTGTCAAAGCGTACGCTGGGTTCATCTGGCTCACTTTATTTTAGGATGTCGGACTGATATAAATTCTCGTTTTCCATGAAAGCCACCGAATTTCACCAGCAGACTGGCGTATATCAGCTTCTGTAGTACGAGCTTGTACTATAGAGGTAGTAGGGATTTCGACCTACAGGAGCACCACTAAGTTTGTACAACAAGATCTTGTTTTAGGTCTCCAGTATAATGATCACAGAAACATCTGTATGAGTTTTGGAGACGATACGTAAAAACGTAAACTCAATGAAAATAAAAATAAAGGTAAAGTAAGTCAAAACACAACTAGATTTATTGGATGTTAATGAACGACATGTTTCGGCCTACTTGGCCATCATCAGGTTGCAAAGTTCTACGAGACTAAGTATATTGTGGCGGATGTTGAGATCTCATCTCATGATGAGATCTCAACATCCGCCACACACACAACAATACTTAGTCTCGTAGAACTTTGCAATCTGATGATGACCAAGTAGGCCGAAACATGTCGTTCATTAACATCCGATAAATCTAGTGTGTTTTGACTTACTTTACCTTTACTTTTATTATTGCTGTTACATACACAACGGGGATGTCTCGATTACAGAACGTAAACTCACTTTATGTAATTTGTTACAATTAGGCCTAGAAAGGTGTTATAATAAACCTAAGTTAAGGGGCGTGTGGAAGAAAGAATGTGATTGTGAAATTTATGACGTATGAGAAACGTATAAATAACGTTAAATGCGTGGCCCTTCCCAGAATGAAATAAAGAGAGAAGAAAATAAGTAGGAGTTTGTATTGAGAGAAACTGCATAGTTACTGCAGTCGGGAGGGCGTGAGAGAATTTTACTTCTAAAATTTCGTAAGAAGAGCCGTTTGTCCTTCTGGAAAAGACAGACTGGAGGCTAGGTAAATCAGTGAGTACTGAACGAGGGAAGGTAATGAATAAGCAACACGGTAGGTAAGATGAGCCTCTCCGCTGCATTTTGAATTTGTTATTTATAGGGCCACATTAAGATGGTATTTTGAAAACGTAGGTCGTACTGCTTTTTTTTCTGGGGGGGGGGGGAAATTTTGAAGTTTTTGTTTGAGAGCTGCAGTACAACGTAGACTGTGTGCACCAATCGAGCGTTTGTTCTTGGACGGCTTAACTCCAAAAATATTGGTCTTTTTGGCAAGTCACGTGGTTATAAGACTGCAGTCTGGACAACTAGCGGCAGGCGGTACGTTTGAAGTTGCTTTGTTATTAAAAAACCCGCAAAGCTTCTGGTTTTCGTGTCCGTCTCTTTGGATGAGCAGTGAAACATTAACTGTAAAGAGAGTGGTGATTAAAGAGTTAAAAATGGTGTAACGTTTAAATGTGATAATGGCCTCTTCAGAGTTCCGTTGCACATCCAGTTACAGTGTGCCAAGTAACTGAACTTGAGATTCCTTCTTATTCTTCAGTTTCCTTTCTAAGTCCAACCACTCTGCATATGATAGTGTGTCCGTCTTTGCAAGTGTTTCTCTGAAGAGTATAAAATATTTGATTCTTATCTCACAGAGAACAGCATGACTTGCGTTATAAAAACAATCATGAAATGCATTTTAGGGGGGGGGGAAATTGTTTATTATGACAATTATATTTAACATAACAATAAAGGTTTTGAGCAAAATGTAGAGTTTTTAGACACGTCCGCAAAATTGTCAAAAGCGACTATTATCTTCGTCATGCCTGCCTGCCTGCATCTTTCCAAATGGAACAACTCGACTACAACGGGACAAATTTTCATGAAATTTCAAGTTTCGTGAAAATCTGACAGGAATAACGGGCACTTGACAGTAGACCCATTTTCATTTATAAAAGTAAGTCGTTGAATTCTTCATAGGATGAGAAATTTTTTAAGGCAAACTGTGTTGAAAAAGTCGAAACAAGAATTTTATATGCAGTGACTTTTTCCGATAATCGTAACGTTTAAGAGATAATGTTGAAAAATATGGTAGAGCCGGACACGCCACAGATGACAAATTATGGTGCATGCGCTTCTCGTGCTGGATAACTAGAGCTACACACACACACACACACAATTACACACACAATCACACACACACTCACACACACACACACACGCTCAAACACACACACTCATACACACACTCACACACACACACACACAATCACACACACACACTCATACACTCA
>Ga0136643_10003461_pt1 | contig 21280 bp, 12 predicted proteins | sample TergutLab28metaG_FD_96883 | JGI IMG/M metagenome (GOLD analysis project Ga0136643, IMG submission 96883) | Labiotermes labralis P1 segment gut microbial communities from Petit-Saut dam, French Guiana - Lab288 P1 (version 3) (version 3) | ecosystem: Host-associated > Arthropoda: Insects >...
ATAAAATTTTTCTTTCCCAATTAACACCTGCCCCAAAACCCCTGCCCTGGGGGGGGGCGCCCCCCAACCCGCCTTTCCCCTGCCCCCACGTAAATTTGTTAACCCCCCCCCCCCCCAAAAAAAAATCCTGGGTACATAACTGATATGGAGCCTTATACATTGGCATTTTGGTACCTTTGTACCAGTCTGTATGGATTCGTATCACAGTATATCCATATATTTTTGTGTACATTTCTGTTTGTTGAAACATATTCTATAAGTAGTAAATATCAACATCAGATCTTTTGCTTGGGTACATGCATAACATCATTAATGAAGATTTTTCGCGCACTGGAGGCAATGAAAAATAAGTGGGAATACAGGCAAATTTTGTGTGTTTGCTTTATCACTGACTGTTTACTGAATGAACATCTTTCTTCTCAGTTTCCTTCAAAAGCGTGTAAAATTTTGTGAACATTGTATTTGGAATAGAATGATTGTTTTATTTTTCTAAACTAGTCTTGTTTGTAACATTTTTCACTGATAAGTATTAGTGAGTTACACACCATATACATAATGAACAGGTGTGTCCTCATGTAAAGTATGCATTATTGTCTGATTTTAACCACAAATGGAATATATTGACAAATTTTAGTAAATCTCTCCAATTTGAAGAAGCACAAAAATCTTGTTTCTGGTTTTTGACATCTTACATTGCTACAGACAACCAAAGCAAACAGGTGCAGTTTTGCAACTTTTGATCTTAGCAGGTGTTTGAAATGACACAATGGAAGGTGCTGATTTTTTATTGCTTGTTTATTTATGTCTTACTGTGATTCATAGTGTTGGTGGAAATGTTCTAGGCCAGCCAGTATGCACTATCTCATGTAGAAGTTAAGGAAAAGTTTCAGGTTGAATGTAAGAGACATATCAGCCGAAGAGAAAAGTAACAAAAAAATGATGGATTTTTACATCCTTGTACAAAGGTAACATGGTGTATGTTTTTAATTGTATAAATTCAACCCACCGCTGACGGTTTTAGATCAAATCATGTTTGAGGTGTGGATAATAAATCTGTTGTCCCACGAGATATTAGTTATGCTGGAATGACTATAGTATGGATTAAACCTGAGTAGAACTGACGTAAAGTAGTGTTTCTGAACCTCGCCTGGTCAAAGAGTGCAATTTCACTCCCATTTTCAATGGTGACTTAACTTTATCTCAGATTTTGTGATATCTCACATAATGAACATGACACAAACGCTTGTCCTGTGAACCTGTCGTTTTAAATGACTGTGAATGTGACCTGTTTTTACATAAACGTACCTCAGTAATTGAGGATTTCAGAGTTTGTACCTGTAGGGGGACAATATTAGGCGTTGGACTGATTGGTGACAAATGTGGTTAGGGATTTCTCAAAGAATAGAATAACTGCCAATTAATAGACAGACCGTGTAGAACATACTATTCGGAAATCGAAGCTCTAATGCTTCGCATGCGTACTTATGAATTTTGCCTTATAAATTTACGCTGCCATAATTCAATGTGGGGTGCGAAAGATGTGAGTACCTCAGAAGTAGAATGCGGTTTATTCAAGTCATGGCGTCGTCTGTAGACCCATCTTCGAAAATAAACTGGTCCTTTTCCTGAATTCTGTATGAACAGTCGATTAAATGTAATTAGTATCAGTTTATTTTAATATTCTCACTTTTTAACTCTTACATTTGCTATTGAGTCTCATTTGGAACGTACAGTTGAAGAATGTATTTTTTCAAATCAACTTGTTTTTATTGCGCAGTAATTTTCCGTAGGAACCTGCGGCACCTTAGTTAGTCGTACTTGCAAAACCTCGCCGACAGAAGAGAAAGTTTTCTTACCCAGGATTTCTGCATGGACAAGCAGAAGAACAGCAAATGATCGATTCGAATACAATTAACAGGCGTAAATGTTGTTGAAATGATTTTGCAACAATTTTCTAACTTGAATGCTAACACATGAAACTTGAAGGTTGTTTTTCCTGAGCCCATTTCGTGTTTCGAAGGTTGTCAAACTTCAGTACAAAACAAATCACACTATTTCTGTATTTATTTGCTGCACTTTATTTATGTCATGTTAATTACGAAGATGAGCTCTGCGTGTCTGAAATAATGTTAATTCTGAAAGGTTCTGGGAATAATATGTGCGATTCCGAATTAGCAGTTTCTGCACTTTGTTCAGCGTCTCAACAGAAATAAAAACAGCAATATGGTAAATAGAACTGAACCCCTCCTCTGATGAAAAGGTGGAAGAGGCGACAGATCATTTGAGTTCAACTGAAGGAGGTATTCTAAGACTTATAGACGAGAGATCTACCCTGACGATGGAAGCAGCGAAACTGTCTGAAAGGGTTAAATTTCAACCAGACTACACGGCGTCCAATCCAAGAAGGCCGCGATCTTCACAGTCGCTGCCTTGAGAACCGCAGTATTGTTAAATTAACAGTGCTAACGAAACAAACGGCGGTATTCGAAATGTAGCACTGCCCAGTACTATTGAGCAAGAACCATCCACCGTAACTGACAATACAGTTAAGGGAGAATAACACAGAGAAGATGAATTGATTTAGTAGCCACCTTGGTTGGCTGCAGTAGAAAAGGGAAGGGCGAGCCGCGTACATAAACATTATAAACACTCTGTGGACAAGTAGTCCGTTACTTCTGTTGGTGTTTGCAAGACCTATTCCTGTGGATACGGTACAGTAAGTACTAAGGGAAATAAGATAGCAGAAGGCCAAGTCATTGAAAGTTACTTGAAGCGTGCTATTGCATATCACTACAATACGCTAGAACTGAATTTTCTAACGGGCTGATATTTTGGGCGGGTAATTCGGTTCCTTTGTGGGCCCAGTGATGAAAGAAATGCTTTACTTCTTCGCATCTCCTCTTAAACATTGTATATAGTAGAATTAAGGCCGTTTTAAAATAATTACGTCTTGTATTTTCTGTAAGCACTAGGCTGTCTTAAATTTGAATTCGTGGAACACATCTGCACCGCCGGTCGCCATTCTCGTATATAGGCAGATGAAAGTCTGTTTTACCGAATAAGGAAGACGGTGGTAAACGGGAGATGCAAATCGGCGATACGTCATCACTAACCATTTTTTTTTTAAGTGTGAAGTGCAAAATTCCATTCCGGAGTGGATGCGGCCATAAACTGCTCATTCTGATGCACATCTTTCATTAGACTAAGAGGAAGGACTGCAGTTTGGACCCTTATCTCTATTACTGTCAGTAGTGGAAAGGGCTTTTCGGAAGCAGGTAGAGGCTCAGGCGGATAAAGCCGGAAATGATGAACTGTTGTTACAGGTGACTTTTTAATTGTATTATATTTCAACACATAATAAGGAAAAGGTCTGTAAATTCAAATGTCAAACACAATTGTCAGAATCCTGTAGAATAGTGTTAAAGAATAGGTTCGCGGAAAGCGCGTAGTGCATCACTTCTGGGGGTCTGGCAGTTGGGAACTGCTTTGCACATGGGAAATAACTTCTTAACACAAGCCATGAAAACTAGATGTCTGGCGCCTACTCTCAATTACTGACATTTGCAGACCTGATTATTATGATGTTTAAAAAATATGGAGGTCTTACTGTAGTACTTTTAGTAATCAGGCTGCCAGAAACCGACTTCAGGAGTACATAACATAAAACATCACTTCTCGATCCATGAAGTTTCACACACACATACACACGTATCTGTTCTTACGTGTTTCTTCACGCATATTTCTGCTGAACTCTCAACCCCCGTTTTATTGAGCATCACGAAACCCACTTATCATTAGGGATGGAAATGTGATTCTTTAACTAAATGTATGTGAGATGTCGATTTTCAAACTCACTTCTCATCAACACATTAAAGGCGTCGATTTCCTCTTAGAACAGTCAGGTTTCGGGAGCTACAGCTAAAAGCCTATTAAATGGGTAGAGTACTGAATCTTCTTGCCATGGCGGTAAATTGTTATCGTCGAACCTACTCGAAGGAGATCAATGGAACGTAGTGTTGTAGGTTCAAATAAAGTTTGTGAAGATAGCTTAATATTAAGGCGCATTAGTCAGTTATAGCTGCTACTGCAAATGAAGCCCTTACTATTAAGTAATTTATTTTAGAAACTTTCACCGTGCGAAGATATTATGTGATGCAAAACGCGGATTCCGTGCCGTATTACTTTCATTTGGAATATCTTTCGATGTGACGAGTTTTTAAATAAATAAACGGAAAAGTTATTCCCGTGTCTGTGTATTTTGACACCTGTATTGTTGTAACGTTGCAAGGAATTATTCAGATAACACAAATTAAGATAGAAGTAAATGAACTGTGCAAAGTAGGAAATTACACAGTTAAAAAAAGCACGTAGGCCTACACAGTGCAGTGCAGATTTGCACTGTTGTGTCTGTAGGGCACATTAATTACCGTGGTTTTTCTTCAGTTGAACTGAGAGTCTAGTTTTACGTTAACTCGTTATTTCCAGAAATAATAAACTCCTTAACTTTCACCAGGACTAAGCCTGAAACATTCTTAGGTTTAATATGATAATGACTGAAATATGAACAATCGGACTGAAAAGAAGTAAGCGAGTTTTTGTGTCAGGTGCGTGCACTTACTGCCATCCGGCATCTGTGGGTGTGCTGAGATGCGTCAGTGGCAAATGTTATTCGGTTCAAGAACCGCAAGTGCCCACTTACTTTCATTTCGCTTAAGAGCATTAGAGCAGTAAAAGTAACGTGATGAAAGCGAAGAGAGGTAAAGAAGGGAAGTTCGAATGTTGATACGAAGATTGGATCTTGATGCTGACAACTCGAGTGTGAATCATGCACAAAACGTACCGAAGTAATGGTTACACAACGCATGTACGTACGTGGCGTGGGTGGTCAGTGGAGATGGTCCGTGCAGAAGTTAGAGGCCGTGGAAACTTCCACTTTCTTGAACTGAAATGTAATTCAGAATTACAGAAAAGTGCAATGTTTCTAGTGAAAGTGGGTACAGACGTTGTATCTTTGACTTAACAGTGGCTGCCAACTAGCTCCAAGGAACGGAATCCGTCTTTAGAAACTGCAGTTCCTCAGAGTTAAAAAATTCCCCCATTTTATGGGAACCGAAGTTTTACGAGCATGTTCAAAGGCACCCGCCATCGACTCCTACTCGGAGCCAGATGAATTTAGTTCACGCCTTCCCATAATGTCTGTAAGAACTGTTTTACTGTTATCCGAACATCTACTCCTAGGTCTTCCAAGCGTTATCGTTCGTTCAGGCTTTTCCCGCTCAAAACCCCCCCGTACAATTCTCTTCTGTCCCTGTGTGTCCTTTAATCCGCTCATCCTATGCTCCTTTATTTTATAACCCTAATCATATTAGGCAGAGAGTACAGATCATGTAGGTTCTCATTATACAATTTTCTTCAGCCTCCTGTTATTTCATATTAGCTCCAAATATTATCTCCATCGCCCTTTCCTCAAACCCCATGCCTATGTTGTTCCGTCAGTGTGAGACGAGGTTTCAGACCCATACAAAACAACAGGAAAGACTATCACGCGTGAATGTTTCAGTTTTTTTTTTAGTTAGTTAGCAGAAAGGAAGAACAAATATTCTGAAGGCAGCGGAAGCAGGCATTCTTCGAAATCACTCTGCCCTTACCTTTTTAGTGAGTACCGTTAAAATTCTTGGAACAAATAAAAGTTCTGAAATACCGCGACAAATTTTAAATATCCCTCGACGCGTGGCACTAATATTTTTCCGGCATTTACCAATATTACAATAATCTCCGCGAGCTACCAACCGCCTACATATTTTGTTTTGATCGTTAAATTTTAAATTTATGTTGAATTAAACCTTATTTAGGCTTGATATTTTGATATTTGAAAAAAAAATCAGACAATACAAAAAAACAGCAATATTCGAATTGCGCTCTCTTTATATAAGAGAGCGCAATTCGAGCCTTTCTGGCCTGTAAACGTTTTAATGGTAGGGGTTCCTCGGAATATGAACAATTATTTTGGGATTTCTCACAGCAGAAAAGTTGAGAGACATGCTTCCATTTTCTTCTGCTGCTCGAACACTTTGAATCTGAGTAATAGAATGAATGCATGCAGGCCACCATTTTTCCTGTGTTTATGTCGTTCTTTGCAAGCATAGGCGTTTCGATACAAAGATATTCCATCCAAAGTGTCCTACCAAGTATCTGGAAACAAGAATCATTAAAAGGTGACGATAACAGAAGCCCTGGGAAGAATTCACACAACCGATCCCGTATCATCAGGGAAGCCAGTGAAATATAACAACCCCTTCCCACTAGATAGCACCACAGCCACAAACCTCACACTGCTTGGATATGTTGCAGCATGAGTGAATTTACACAGCCTCAAATTAACCTCATTTGATTATTTCATGTCATCATTTCAGATGCTGAGATGGGAAGCGATTCTGCTAGTTCTGATTTCTCTCCTATGGATTCACAGTTGTGCTGGTGAAGGACATCAAGCTGCCAAGAACGGGGATAAATCTAGATCAAACGATGCCATACCTGGGTCCAGTGCCTTGAGCTCTGAAGTTCAAGGCACCCCAGGTATTGTCGTCCTTTATTCTAAACAATCGACCAAAGCGGACTTCGTCACCGATAAACATGGTAACATTGTTGAACATTTTATACAACTGCTAAATTTAGTCTCTCAAACACCGAAGTGCAACGTATGGCTGCGGACTGAATTAAAATTATTTTGGGGGAATGTTGAAAATACACCCAACTGCCAGATGGTGCAGAAAAACCAAAAGTTTGTAAGCATTAATTTTATACAATTCATCCCTCTTTGCTATAGAACATTCAATAACAAAGCTTTAGGTAGTATACCCAGCACAGCTATGTTTATTCGAAACAGTGGCTAAATGTATGAGTCACAATTGACTATAGTCGGGCCATCATAAATTATTTAAAAGAAAGTAAAAACTAACAAACGGAAATTAAAAAAAAAACACACACACACACAATTCCGATCTATCATCCAGTATTTCCTTGCGCGAATGTTGGTTTCCCGATGCATCAGGACACATCCGATTCAAACCCCCTAACCTTCTCAAAACACGACAAAAGCTTTCGCCCCACGTTAAATATTTGGTTCTATATCCATACTGTTTACCGACCCAGCTCATTGAATCAACATAAGTACCTTTCATACAACACCTGTTCCTTCTGTCAACAATATTCTGCTTGCAGAAAGCATCTCCAGTCATGCGTCCCGCATTTTCCTGACACATGCTACCAGCTCGCTATGTCAGGTTTTCGTTACTCAAAGTATTCCGACATTAAGTCAGTTCATGATTCGGGGCTCGAATTTCGATAGCGATACTCTTCTCCCACGTGCCCCGACTTGCTCTCGGACCCTGGCAACGTCCCGTTTATTGGCTGTGTCCAAGACTACGTCCGTGAAACTAACCACTTACTTCGTTGTAGTGCTGAGGTTAATAATGCGTGGAGTTACACCCCCTGTCTCTCTCTTACCTGTATGACTGAGTGGCTAAAGAGTCAGCATAATTTTAATATTGTCATTGATATTAATTTGGGCGTAAAGTGTTATTACACATGTAAACGTAGGTGAATGGATAAATATATTATGAAAACGGGTGGAAATGACTAAAGGAAGCTGTATTATTATTATTATTATTACAATGGATAAAGAGTGTCAGAGGGGTTCAAAAGAAGGTACGGCTGTTGCTACAAGTACGAAACTACAAGCTGAGGGTTCGTAGTAATGTATAGGTGGGTACTGGTAAAGTGAATTACCGAGATAAGATTGAAATGGACGTTGGTAAATAGGGCCGGTGACTTTACGCAACGGATAGCCACATGGATAGACAGGGTGCGGGAGGGGGGTGTTTACGCAACGGGTAGCCAGGTTGGATACGATCTTCCCTGCATACATATTCAATCCCCCCCCTTCGTTACAACCTTCGACGGTCAGACCTGTTTCTTTCATGCAAAGATTCGTCCTTCAATAAAAGGCCCTGAAGGTCATTCACCCTTCAAGGCCGTCTAGTACAAAACATCAGACGGTCGGGAAAACGACGCCAGCCACGGGTTATGACATCACACGACGCACTGTAAATCCCAGACCTGATGAAACGCCATTATTAACTACTTTCGAAGTTTTGATTGTACTATGAAGATGACCGTCTTCTTGAATGTGAAGCGTTGTAATCTAGTGAAAATTAACTGAAGTTTTAGAATGGGTCGATGGAGACAGTGTGTTGCTCTGAAATGGTGATAAATTTGTCAATCACACGTTGTCATATAGCAGAGGATAATAAAGTCGTATCTATACAGGCCCTTAAGGCTCCAGGAGGTTGCGGCTCCCTCGGCACATGAAGGTGGCAAGTTTTGCAGCCCTATGCACCGGCTGCCTTACTGGTGGCACTCATCTATGTTAGAGGCAGAGTCGACTCCAGGGCCATAGTGTGGCCGGAAGGATTAGGTCGATGAAAAATCCCATTCATCCCACCGGAAATCACCCCCCCGCCTTTCCATTTTTTAGGCAATTGCCCCAACCACCGCCCCCCCAATGGGTTCTCTTTCTCCCCCCCCCCCCCATGCCCCACAGGATAATAACCTTAACAAATCCATACGCGTAGCTGTAAGTGTTAGCAACCATCAAGGGCAAGGGAAAAATATATTCAGTAGGACATCCAAAGATACATTTCCTTGAATTTAAACATATTCATAGTTTAGGCAGTAAATAGTCTTTCTAATGCCACTCACACCTCTAATACATTCCATATTTCTGTACTGCAATGTAAACATTTCATCATTATATGTAGTTGAGTATTTCACATGCATTACCTTTGAGAAAAGAACCACCAAATGATAAACATATGTATGATATAAAGTCATTTTGTGACTGTGTTTTGAAACATACTACATTTGAAATACATTGCATTAATCTAGTTGACATGCCTGTTGATGCCGTTTTATTGTACGCATTTGTTCATGGGTAATCCTGAAAGCATACGGATTAAGCCTAATGTATATTACTGGCCCAATGCATCATAAATGTATTTTGATGTGTGGCGCAGAAGTTTAAAAATATCACTAAAATATGGTTTATTTCTTCAAGGTTTTGTGTTTCCTACATATTCATATGAACTGAATGATCATTAATCCTTTGCCTGAACATTTCCTTACAAATTCATACTTATTGGCAGAAGTTAGTGTATAAATTAAGGTTAAAATTACATTTATTACATCACACTCATTATTCAACATACTGTATGTTGCTGTATCAGCAATATCAGCCAAGTTTCACTAGTTTCACATATGTTATGTCACTGAGTGTAGTGTATGTACAAATATCAACACAAATCACATATATGGCATATTGGAAGTGCCTTCTATAGGTTAACCATGTCAGTAAGTTAGTTCTCTTCATACTTGAATTCTGTACATAAATATAGAATACTTCTTTTAATCTGACTTTTAACAATTTGGAAATTTTGATATTCCAGCACTTGAGAACAGCAGTACCAAGACCAGAAATTTTGTTTGTTACCAGAAAAAAGCGTTATTGATGAAACAGGCCTATTTCACAGACATGTTCAGAAAGGCCTCCAAGGGGGTCTGTACATCAACCATTATTGTGTGCCCTGTCCTCCTGTCTCCTACTCCACTTGCTTCAGCTATGAAGACCCAGAAAACACAAAAGAGGACCCTGATAACCCTAAACAAGATTTCCAAATTGAATACTGTTATTAGGTGTACAGCCCAAGCACAGGAGCAGTAACAAAAACTTAACAGTAAGAACCTAGGTCAGTATAGGTTCTGTCTGATAATCCAGAAGATTCAATAACTCGGCACCTGTTCAGTCCCCTGTGAGTCAGATTAATGGAATTTTGCTGTATTTATAAATATTGTAACTTGTTTCCACCAGACATAATTGAAGGGTAAATATATGAAAATTACTCAATATTCTCACCATACCCATGGCTGTCGCAAACCATAACTAAAATTAGGTAAAACATAGTTATTTTTAAATATCAAGTAATGTGATATCAGTATTAGTCATCATTATTTATCTAGATACATCAAACAACCATACAAGAGCCAAAAATGACTCTTTCTGATCCTTGTCATGGTAATTATGAATTGTGGAGACAAATCAATAAACCTACCTAAACTTAAAAGACAAACGCAAAACATGTGCTGTTATCTATATTAACTATTTGCATATTCTCCAGTTCAATACAGTAACTACACTAAATTCAGAGCAAATAATATTTGAGAAAATTTTAGTTAGTGCTAAAATCACAGTCTTGCTTGGATTGGAGAGTAATGAGGATAAAACAATATTGTAAAAACAGCACTGAGATCTAGACTATTTTGTGTGCAGATACCCACAATCTGAATGAATCTGATACTATCAAAAATGGACTTTTAACACAAATTGAAATTTTTCAAACTTTGTCTTGTGCAAATGAGATATCTGGAACTGTTGCTGTATTTAAACTCATACTGATAAATAAATCATCCAGTGACATCAGCCTGAATATCCATTGTATCAAGGTATTCAATTTATTCAAAAACTAAAAACCGGGATGCTTAGTAAAATGGGGGTGGGTGGAGGCAACATTTCTAAATTGTCATGCAATGAAAACACAGAGCAGTTGATTAATATTACATTAATAAGAGAACGTTGATAACAAAATTATTACATTCAGATAAGAAATGAAAAATGATGATGATATAGTTCACTCATGGATGGTACATGTACACATTTGTTTCTTGTCCTTTGTGGTCTCAATTCAGACTCCACAATCATTAATCTACACATCTTCCTCCCTATCTCCTGCTTGTTGCTGTTAGTGGCTTATTGATAGCTGTCCTAATCCTACAGATGTTTTTCCCCACTGTGGAAAGGTCAAAACATTTGTGCACATTTCCAGGAACATCATGTTTCTATGATTCAGAAAAATGCATGACATTGGAATCTCAAATCAAATTTTTGGGACAATGGGACAGCAACCATAAAACTGGAAATGTCCTCGAGAAAGTGGGACATATGGGATATCAAATTATATTACACAAAACAAAAATCAGCAATAACTCAGTCATACACACTTAACATATCCATGGCGCTTAGCAAAATTAAGCCTACTTAAAGCTTGACAACATGTTATTAGCAATGGCTCATCAAGTGGGCGACAGCTCTAAACATACTGAAGTAGGAAAAACAGACTCCTTTGAAACAAGTTTATAAGCAATGATTATTCAGTGCAGCCTACTTCACATTACTGATGTATCACATGCTGTCACAAACAGTACCCTGTTTATGAGTTGCCATTTCATATCACACAGTTTAAAAATGTTGCTTCTTCATTTTTGAGGCAGATTACCCTGAGATTTCTAGCAGAATTTTGAACCACGTCCCAAGTTTCCAGGGATTGGATGCTGGTCACAGTCATCACAAACATGGAGGTCTAAAACCTGGTTGTGCACAGGAACTCCCTTTTTGTCTGTATGACAATGATTATCCCACGTGAGTGTCACATCATTTATACTATCAGATGTTACAAGATGGTAGTAAAACAAACAGTTTGTTCTGAAGTTCATGTATTTAAGTATGAAAAGTACAGGTCAGTACATAAGAAGGTGGTAAAAAAATTAAAAATTTGTAATTTACTACATAAAATGCTGAAGTTACCAAGTGCTGCCTTTCTTAACTTTAACTGGATTGTTATTTTACCTTTAGAAAGAGAAGTTAAAACAATATCAATTTCCAGAGATGCAGTGCATGACATCATCAATAATTACCATGACGACATTCATCATATGTACCATGGACTGAATCATTACTCACAACAGGAGTACATGACACATGATAATCACACTCATGGGTACAGGTAGGTTCATATTTTGTAGACATGACTAGACATACACAAAAATGTGCCTTTCACTGTGTGCTTGTGCCTGAATACTTTCTCCAACAAATACAAATATTTAAAAAATCAAATGTATTTTTGTGCTTAACCCATTTCTTCAGGCCATACAAGAAAGATTCCGAGTAAGTTACATATAATGACTCTCTCCTTATAGAAGGCACCACAACATTAATTTTTAAGTATTTCTTACAGAAATGATCTAGACTAAAATAATATTACAAAGGGCTTAATCTTGCAGTTTGCAAATGATATGTAGCATGAATTCACAAACTTCCAAAAGTAATAGGTATGCCAAACACCATCTGTTTTATTCTTTACATGATACAAAGGAATTTTGTCTTGATTTAATTTTTGTTATTTCAGACACAAAGGCAACTTTGTTTGTGAGTCAGATGTGACATACATTCGACCAGGTTGGGCCAAAAACTGGAACAATAAATGGGTAGCAGTTGTCAACACTGAAAAATATCCACAAAGCATACGCGTTGAGTTATGCAAGTAAGTAAAGTTGGCATATTTCATTTAAGTAGAGGCAGTTTTTTCTCTTCTGAAGCTTAGGATACTGTATCAGAAACTTGTTGATGCTACTGTACAAGATGCAAATAAGTAATGGCTGGCATATTTCATATGAGTACAGGCAGTGTTGAAAATGGCAATGTGCTACCTCATGTGGATTTCCTTGTGCCAAAGAATGCAAGTTTCTTATGTTTGTAATACCACTGCAGTTAAATTGGGCCTCATCCATGAACAGAATGTCAGCAAGAAATTTTAGCCACATGGTTGCAACCACTTACAAAATTGTATTTGCTTGGTGTCATCTCTTGGTAAGAGTCATATTATGCTTTGAAGATGACATGAATAAAAATCATTATGCTGCAAAATTCTGCACACCCTTATCTGTGCTACACCAGCTGTCCTAAAAATTCTGCAAATACTTGTACTTGGGCTTTGTGGGACTTGTGCCAGAACATCGTCTTTTTCATGCCATGGTTTTTGTGAATTTTATTTGCTTAACCCTTAGCCGCCTAACGACATACATATATGTCGTGCATTGAGCCCTTTAAATAGCCGAATGACCACTAAAGTGGGCACAGGGTGGGGATTTAATTCCGGCCTCAAAGGGTTAAGGGAAGGAATCGGTCTGTCTCAGACTCCTGTGTACATTGTCAAGCATTTTTCAATGTGGAATTCTATGAGTTGCAGATTTTTTCTAGTGTTCCATCACTTTAGCCCCACATTTTCCATTGTAGCAACTATATATGCAACACATGTTAGGAATTTTGACAACCCCACCATACTGCAACCAAGCATACAGTCACAGCACAGCCATTAGCCAAGACAGTACAGAAGCAACACTAAATCATACAGTAATGGTGTTGAAACAAACTACATTCTGTAATCCAAATGATCTGCTGAACATGCTACTCAAGTCAGGTAACTATATCATGGAATATCCTGCATATCAGAATATGTGTTTACCATTGAGGTTTAAAATTACTGAGACAGTTTTGGTTTGTCAGTAACAGAAAGATGCGCAATCATACAAATTTCTTGACCATGAACATGAAAAATGATTATATCAAATATTTGTGAATGTCAGTGACCAGGGAAATAAGCTAAAAAAATAGTGCCAAATATGGAAGTACGTCCAACAGTACTGAGACATGTTGCTTACCTTATCCACAGGTGTACGCAAATTTTAAAAAATGCTGTATTTATGTAGAATTATGAATGTTATCATATGATGAATAAATTAATTCATAATTTCATAAAAGTTTTCTGTCTTTATACCATAATTGATGGTTTCTTATTTACAATGTAATGTAATCCTAAAACTGCCTTTGGCACTAAAAAAAATATTCTGGATTTGGTTTTCAGGAAATCAGAGATTAGTGCTTTTAGCAATATTTAAAAAAATAATTTGTTCTGTGTAGTTGATACATTGTTTGCCAACAATGTAAATAATGTGTTTAACAGCTTGCATGTAACATTTATACCTAACAATGAGAAGGAATAAATGTTCATTTAAGAACTCCTCTTTTCTTGTAGGTTTGGTGGGAAGCGATGTGAATACCTTCCACCATGTTACAAATCTTTCTGTGTGCAACGTTATGCCTACATTAAAATGTTATGTGTGGATCCCTTCAATCCCCACCATCGCCCAATTGTGGATGTTTTTGAGATTCCCACTGCTTGTTCTTGTTTTGTTGAAAATTTTGTGTACTACTAAGTAACTGCTAACTGCCAAATCCATTGATTATTGTGACTGTGTTGCAGTGGTATATCATGTGGCATACAAAACCATTGCTTTTGTTCTGGTGTACAAGCTTAGAAATGCACTTCCAATCTGGCATCCTAATATAATAATATTCCTAAATAAATATGTATTTGTTTACAGTGGTAACCAGATGAATAATGGAAAAATTTAATTTCTTTCATAATATATGTTACATCAACTCACTCTGTGTTTGAAAATGGGTCTAGAAGTGACTTATGTGATATACTAGGAGGAAACCTCAGGTTTCGGCAGTGTATTTGGCACAGACTGCACTCAGTCTGCAGAAGCAGTATATTTTAGTGTTAACGTATGATGTGTTTGATGACTGAAAACTTACCATGTTTCCTCGCCTGTGTAGAATGAATTGTGATTCTGTTACTCAAAGTAATTTAATAGCACCAAGATCAAGTGCAAATTTACAGCACAAAGCTTACTTTAAAAATAATGATTCAAGAGAGGTATAAATGACAAACATACAAAATTATGAAGGTAACCATCTTCTGAGATGTCTTGCAGTCTGAAAGATATGTACCAACATTTCAAACATCAGTGCCAGCAGTCTATTTTGCAAGGTGGTGCATATTACATGCATGCAAAGTGACCAGATTTTTTTCATGATGAAAGCTGGACAGTATAATAATATAGTTGTTGTATAATTAAAATCCTTACTTACTCCTTAGAGTAAAACTGTAAGAACTGTACAAAATTTACCTTTGTTTTTTGTATAATTTTTATTGTTTGATTTAATAAATTGTTACACAAAAAAAGCAAATTGTATCAAAATCTCAAGATGGTGCAAGTGTACCACCTTCCACCTTGCTGCTAGTGCCTCTGGTTTCAAAGGAATCTGTTGCTGCCAGTATCTGGTGATGATGGTGTCCCAGCCCCATCCTCACAGTCTCCACCATAACTTCAAATCTCACCCACAATTCTGGATAAGCTATACATCAAAAAGAAAATTATGAAAGTAATATATGGTAATACAATTTCCTGTTTAGTCATTTATATAAAAAATATTCTGAATATGAAGTTCAATCAATTATCAGCAAGATCGGCAGTAAATACGTAACTTGCAAAATATTCTTAAAAAAAGGGTTAAGAAATTCAGTCAGTAATAACAGTCACTTCATTGACACAATTCACATTCAAACTTTAAATCTAAGTACAGTACACAAATAGAATAACAAGTATTCATATAACCCATGAAGATTCACTGGAGACATGCCACCAACCCAAACTGCCCTCCACATTAAGTTTTGTAACAAGTGTGTTTATTTACTTTATAATTTCACACCCAACTTTTAAACTAGATTCATAAATAAATACTAATTTCTGCCATTAATACAACAGACAATAAATGAAGAAATAAAATCACAAACTGTCTTCCTTTTATGTTTCATTTTCAAAAATATCAATTATAATCTTATTGATACTGTCAAGATTTGTACTGGGTGATGGTACCACAGGGATCACTGATGTGAAAAGTCCAATTGTGGCTGCTTTATTCTGGGCAGATAAATTATATGCTTTTAGTTGTGCTTCCTCTGAACCATTTAAATCTGTTGTGTGAGGATAGTGGGTTTCTATATTGTTGAATTTGAGGATACTAGTCTTCTGGAAAGTTACACTGTGCAGTGGGTAATTCAACATATCATCATTGAAGAATAATAAGCTCTTACACTTGGGGGTGCAGTAATGTAGCTAGTTTTTGCATAACTGTGATTGTTCACTTGTCCAGTGTAAGTGGTTTTGCCTTCTGCTTCAATTTGTGAACAACCTCAGAGTGATTTGGTTTTGTGTTCACAAGGGATAACAATTGCAGTTCCACAGTGTTGTTAGATATAAAACAGGTACCTTCATGGTCTGCATTTCATTGGTGGCATCTTCTAGTGTAGTCAAAAAATCAATGCAATCCTCCACCACTCTTTTGTATACCAAATCAGATGAGATAAGAACCTCAAGTATTCTATACTAATGTGAAACCAGCAAGTCAAATATCTGAAGTTTGCTATTCCTTTCAGTATCATCTCCTTTCAGCAATTTGTTTCTAATGTTTAGCATCCAGATGTTTTGGAAAATGTAGTAACAGCTTAGTAAGAACATACGAACCCTTCCAAGTCACTACTTTCTTCCCCACTGTCTTCCCATGTCATGTGTACCAATATAGTGTTCAGAATGTACACTGAATATGACAGCCTTGTAAAGTGATGAAGTGGCACTACATTGTTTGCACCCCTGTCTGTCATGGACACAAGTTTGTCAATAACACCATACAAGTCTAATTATCTTAATATTCTGTAATCTCATTGTTAATGTTATCTCCAATTTTTTGCACATCAGTTGGTAATTCTGTCATGCACATGAAATGGTCTTTGAGTTTCCATTGGCACTACAATGCACTGGAACACTCAAGTAATTTATTCTTGCAAACACATCACTCCACAAATCCCATGTCATTGCTCCACCAATTCCACTGCAAGTCTTTTATTTCCTTTGAAACACTTTCAAGCAGTTGCAGTTTTACTTTACTTCCATGATATATTTGTTGGGGGAAGTAGCAGCACTTACTGCTCCATGCTTGGCTCTCACACGAATGAGAAGCCATGCCATTTGAATGAAACCATCTCCAGCTGCAATTGTGGAAGGTGTAATAACTTTTGACACAAACTTCACTAGCTGCTTTGTTGCAAGTAACTTCAAATCTGAAGAAACTTCTGTTTTTTTTTTAATCTTTAATTTAACTGAGATGAAACTGGTGATGGTGGATTGGCCAATTTTGCATTTGTGTTTGATGAGATTTGGACTTCTTCATTTGTGTCATGTGTATCAATACACTTGCTTAGAAATGATATAACTGACTACATGTTTCACTTTCTTGTCATGACAGAAAATGTGACTGAATTTCTGCCACATTGGAGACTTTAAGCTTTGTTTCATACACATTAACTTCTATCATCCTTGTTTTAGTTTGGATGGTATTTCTTCCATTGTAATGCCTTTAGGGCACACTAATTCTTTAATATTTTACCTAGGCTCATAAATCACAATGAAGTGACTAGTCACTTCCCAAGGTGTAGAGGCAACTTCAGCTTATAAGGTGTGAAAGGAACAAGTTGTTGACATATGGTAACCATACCTTCAATTTTTCTCCCTCTTGCTATGGAAGTCACAGTGCCCAAAGATACTGTACATTGGAGCTCATTTAGCACTGTCTGAGCTAGGCTTCGTATCAAGCCCATGGGTCATGGATGTTGGAGTGTGAAGTGCTCAATCATATACACATATACATGCACACAAACATGTGCAAATAGATGCAAAGAAATACACTGTCAACACATCATTTTTGGGGGTAATTCTGCAAATTTTAATAGACTCAAATTAATATTAGTTGTTCTAAGCCCATTTCCACAGTCTAATCGGGAATTCTGCCCTTGCATACAGTTTTTATTCAGCATGAAAATACTGTCACAGTTATCTGTGGATAATCAATTTATTTCACCATTTTCACTCTGCAGTGAAGCATGGGACAATGTGGGGATTGGGAGGGGGGGGATTCATCCAATATAAAAATGGTATTATATGTACAAAAGAAAACGTCTCTGGTGCCAAACCAATAAATTCATGTTCAAATCTATTTCAGAGGTCTTTATAATGCTAGTATAAGCAGAAAGTACTGTTCCTGCATTCCAGCTGCCAACCTCTCATACTATCACTGAAGTGTATACAATGCTGACATCAACAGTCTCAACAATCTATCTAGTTTAATATTCTTGTTTGCCAGTGAGTTCTTACAAACTGTACTACCATTTGTTTTGGACATGGAAAAATTCAACAATACACACAATATAAGCACAAGGCATGGATTATGACCTACTTGACCACAATACTAACCTCTGTAGGTATCAACAAGTTAATTTTGTAGCAATGAAAATTTAAATAATCTTGCACCAACTACTCAAAGGTAAAATTTTCCCTGTCCACGCCATGAAGGCATATTTGGGGAACAGATGTATAGGCTCCACTCATTCTTAACCTAGTCACCTATGTGGATAACCTCAGGCGTCGGCCGCTGTACCCCTGGCAAGAACCCAGAGTATAGGAGGTTGGGTGGTTCCAAGAGAAGGGCTGGACGTTTCGGAGAAGAGAAAATCTCTTGTCCACAGTTAACAGTTTAAATCACCCTATAAAGTAAAGGTTATTATTTTTTTTCTTTCCTGCTTGACCGATACACGCCGGCCCAACATCCGGCCGACGCTCTGCCATCGTTGCGTCGTACTCCTGTGTCGGGGAAATTTAACAGTCGAGGATGGGTTCTATAGAAACGGTCGCAGTAATTATAACCTTCAAAAAGTCTAGTAAAAACTCACTAAACCATCGGCTCGGATCTTATCGATCAAGTACGAAGAAACACACCATATTCAAGCCAACATTAAACAGCATGTTTTACATCACTCGTTGTATTCTGTAAAATAGTTTACTTTAAATGAATATTATTTGTTGCTCAATCATACGCATCTCGAATTTAATAACCATGGCACGTGATTAAATTCACTGTTTCCCGAAAGATGGCACATGAAACCGCAAATGTAACACGGAACTCATTACCATAGCCATACGGTGTTTGTACAGCACAGCCAGTGGTGTAATGTTTGCGTTTGGCCTTAAATATGTGCTGTGGCGATTTAAAGCTGCAAATGGACTCCATGTAGGAAATTTGTACTCATTTGTAAAATGTCATATACATGTGTTATACGGGCGGTACGTCATCAAAATCCGGATGTGTGGCAAGCTGGATGGTGACCTGTAGCTGCGTGCTGTCGGTTCGGTACTTTATATGGCACAGATTACTACGTCCAAGTATATAGTGTGGTATATGGCGGAAGTTTGTTGTGGTTAATGCTGGTGTGTTGGTTTTAACTAATGCATTCTTACCGTATACCTTGTAATGTAATTGGTGGTTTGGATATATCATGGAAGATATTAAAGAAGGAGACATTCATAAACTTCTGGAACATTTCTCGAAATGTGTATATAAAGCCAAGGAGGCGGATTCGAAGGTAAGACGGGAAGTCGTGAGTTGGAAAAGCACATGGTTCGTTGTATGAAAAGTAATGAGTTGTAGTTATATTTCACCGCATATGCGTATACTATACAGAAGAAATCTGTGAAGCGAACTGATTGCAAAGGGCTTTTTTTTCCATGGTCCATTGGTTTATGTTAACTTATATGTGGCATCGTAATTAGGTGAGGTGCCCTAGTTACTGGCGAAGCCCATGGTTTGGTTGATAGTGGTGTAGGTGAATTCCTATATATGGTAACGAACAACGTTGTTGCCAGTTTTGCACATACTCATGTTTGAAGCGATAATGTTCGTACACTTGTACTCGTGTTTTCCTAACACATACATACATACATACATACAATTCATTCCAATGATCCAGTCTCTGCATCAATTGCATCCGAATATGGAACATGACAATAAACATCAGACAATACAAGACACATAGAAAAATACATTCACAAGATAATACCACTCTCTGCATCAATTGCAGTTGAATATGGAACATGACAATAAACATCAGACAACACAAGACACACAGAAAAATACATTCACAAGACAATACAGTAAAACAAAACAAACACATTCACAGGAGTAAACCATAGTATTACTCCAGGTCATCATTCACAATGGAACAGTTACTTGCATAAGGCTTATTCCAATGACATTTGAAGTATTTCAAAGCTCTAGTTATAAAATTTACACATAATTAGTAGAAAAGCATTTACTACTAAGATAGTTCAAGTTCAAGTTCTTTATTTTTTCCTCTTATTCCATTACAGGCATATGGAAATTGCCACATTAATCATATGTATCTGTGATATTACAGATGTCACCAATAACTATAATGAAATTAGTATTCATACCCTTTATATAATAATAAATTATGCTAAAATTATATATTCATTGTAAACCTTATTGTTTAGATAAATAAAAACCTAATTACATTAAAAACAAAATTACAGATTCTTAAATAAATTACTCTTATATAAATTCTTGAATATTACAAGTATAAAAATGTCATTAAATTTACAGGTATGAAGGGTTCTTAAAAGTCATCCTTCCCATCATAATATTCTTGAATAGAGTAGTAAGAGTGCTGACATAAGTACTCCTTCAGGGTTTTCTTGAACCTTTTAAGGTCCCCCTTTAGGTCTTTTATATATTCTGGAAGATGATTATAGATCTTATTGGCAGAGAAATGAGGTCCATCCTTGTATCTTTTTAGATTCGCATTTGGAAGATGTAAATCATTATTATAACAGGTTCTAGTACTCATGAATTTCATTGTTGAATTCATATAAATGTAGGTTCTTAACTGTATGTACCATTAGGAAGTAAATGTATTGCGAGTACATCGTCGTTATTTCCAAATTTATGAAATGATGCCTACACGAATCTGTTGGTTTCGAATTTGTTATAATTCTGATGCTCTTTTTTTGGATCATAAATATCTTTTTAGCATATGAAGAACTACCCCAAAAAATTATACCTTAGCTCAACAAATAATGTATATGTGCAAAATAAACTGACTTTAATATATTTCGGGATACGACCTCTCTTATATTCCTTAAAACATAGCAGGCTGAGCATAACTTGCCAGTTAGTTGGTCAGTGTGTTTTTTCCAGGACAGTACCCCATCAAGAATAAGTCCCAGAAAATGAACTTCTATTGCATTGTTCATATAGTTTTGTTTGTAATCCATCTTGATGTTATCTTTAAATAAATGCTTGACCTGAATTCTAAAAACTGTGTTTTATTTACATTTAAGTCGGTTGCTTTGAAACCACGTATTTATTTTTGCAAAGTCTGATTTATGCGTTTGTCAAAATCTATTTTGTTGGAGCCATTGATTAAGATACTTGTATCATCTGCATATAGGACTGTGTTGGTATTCACATCTAAAACAATTGGTAGATCATTTATATACAGAAGAAAAAGCAAGGGGCCAAGTATAGAGCCCTGAGGTACACCGTTCTTAATTTGTTTCCAATTAGATGATTTACCAC